>Ga0181392_1000392_pt1 | contig 16638 bp, 19 predicted proteins | sample 15SPOviralmetaG_FD_130083 | JGI IMG/M metagenome (GOLD analysis project Ga0181392, IMG submission 130083) | Marine viral communities from the oligotrophic San Pedro Time Series (SPOT) site, San Pedro Channel, CA, USA - 15 SPOT_SRF_2010-09-15 | ecosystem: Environmental > Aquatic > Marine > Strait... | reverse complement strand
TATTAAAATAATCTGTAGATTTATTAATTGTTGTGTATGCCATTATAAGTTTAATCCTTTCGTAGATAAGGCCGTAAAGCCCGTTGGTACGTCGTATTCAAAAATACCGTTACCGCTTGCATTAGTTCCTGCTGAAGATACTGCTGTAGTTCCGAAGTAGCCATTACCGAAGTTTGCTTGTACTACACTTGAACTTTGATAAACTGATGTACCCATAAAATATAATAAACTACTTGGTGTAAATGTACTTGCTGCACCTGTTCTTGAAGAACCACTTGTAGGGTCGCCAGAATTTTTCCATACACCATTATAACCAAAATAAATAGCACCATTATCTAAATCCATAGCTATATTAATGATAGTATTTACTGAAAAAGTGCCACCACTCCAACTTGTATCTACACCATTTACATACAGTTTTCCATTAGGTTTAATAGCAATACCCCCTTTATCGGTCATTTGTCCAGTTCCAGTATTAGTTCGTACAATACCATCTTCATTTATAACTCCAATATCTGGATAGCTACTATTTGTGTACAATCCAGTTACTTTCATTTCACAATAAAATTTACCAGAATTTACACCTATTGTACTATAACCATTTCCATTATTAGCTGCATTATTACCTGTTGCTGTATTATTTCCATTACTTAATGAAATGTATTTTGCAGATGGGTTATTCTCAATAGTTAAAGGATTTAATGTAGCAAAAACATTGCTTGGTGACGATTCTGTTTTTGTAAGTGCACCTGCATTAATACTTAAGTTATTACTATTACCAGATTGGTCTGTAACTGAATTACCATCTTTTAAAACAAACCAACCTACACTACTATAAGTAACTGATGGAGAAGTTTTAATTTTCCATTCTCCAGTTGTGCTATCTGTTTCTCCAAATGGTGTTGCGTCATAAGCTGTATAAGGTGTGTAATGAATATGCGACATTGAACCAAGAAACTCTGTTCTTGCAGGAGAATTTCCTACAAATAAAATTGCCCCTGTATCATTAAATTGACCAATAGAAGAATTTTGTGAAGGATAAACTGTAGAGTTCATAGAAGTTAGCAGTTCTCCATTTACATAAAATTTAACTCTATCTGAAGCAGTAGATTGTGTAGTATCAACTGATAAAACAATATGATACCAAGCATTAACATCTCTAAATTTTTTATGACCTTGCACCCAAATTTGTTCTGAAGAACCAATCCAACTATAAAGATTTAATCTATCGCTAGAATCAAAATAAAAATCTGTATAATAACTAGATAATTGATAAGCATTAAATATTTCTGCTTCTCCTAATTTACTTCTTTTAATCCAAGCACTAAAAGTAAGTTTAGTTATAGCTGTTCCACTATCTTTAGTAACATCTCTTGATAAATATGTAGCCATTACTTAACCCCCGCTATTTCTTTAATTATATTTTTAATTTTTTTCATTATATTTTTTATTCCTTTTTTAATTTTATTCATTAATTGAACTGTCCGCCTCCTGTAGCACCAAATGTTGAAGCAAAGCTAAATGATCTATCAGCCGTTTGAGCTTCAGCATCGGTTACCCTAATTGTAAAATTGTATGTTGTTGGACTTGTTGATGAACCACCAAAGTCTGTAGTAGTTAAAACACCAGCAGAAGATAAAGTAACATTAGCACCGGATAAATTAGATCCAACTTCACTAAATGTTACAGCACTATCTGAAGAAGCCGAAAGAGTTGCAATTGTACCAGAAAAATTACCAGCAAAAGAACCTAAACTACCTGCACTTGTTGACCATGTAGGTGCATCAGATACAGTTAAAATATTAGCACTTGATATAACTGCTTTACCAGTTCCATTTTCAACCCTCATTCTATATTGAGCATCCACAGATAAAGTAATTGTAACAGTTAATGATGTACTATTATTATATACAATTGTTGTAGCAGGATACCAAATACCAGTAGAAGTATTTATAAATTCTACTTGTGAACCAACATCAAAATTAGATCCTGTAACTGTAATTGTAGATGCAGAATTACCTATTGTAGTTGGAGAAATAGAACTAATTGTTGGATTAGAACCTCCAGCAGCTATTCTAGCATCAACCCTTGCATCAGTATAATATAAATTAGATCCTTCAGTTAAATTAGTAGTTGTAGAACTTGTTTCATCTATTAACTTAATCCAATTACCACCATGTGCAAAATAACCCTTTCCTGTACCATGAACATGAGCAAACATACCGTGATAAGTAGTAGCATTTGGCAAACTGGCTTCATTAGAATACATATTAGCAAATAAAACTTTATTACCACCCATATCTAAATCAGATGCAACAACAGCGGATACAGCATTAGCGTTAGTATATCCATCAGTTATTCCATAACCTGATAATGTAGTTGGTTTACTTGTTAAACTAGCAAAGACTCCATCAAACAACGCAGTATTACCTGCAAGTGCAGTTGTAGAGCTTGTACCTAATACCAATGAATCTGTTATTCCATATCCACTTAATGTAGTTGGTGTTGAAGTAATTGCACTAAATGCCAATGAAGACGGAGTTAATGCACTTAAATCTACAGAATTACCACTTGATATAGATAAATTTGGATTGCTAAATGATAATGTTTGTGAATCAGTTTGTGATGTAATATATCCAGCATCATTAGTAAACATTGAAATGTTACCTGATTTATTTGTTAATGTATCATTTGAACTTGCTGTAATTAATCCAGTTGTTAATGCACTAATATTAATACTATTACCACCTGTAATACTTATATTTGGTGAACTAAATGAAAGTGTTTGACTATCTGATTCTGAAGTTAAATAACCTGCATCATTTGTCCATTGTGATATAGCACCAGTTTTATTTGTAAGTGCACTTGATGAACTTGCTGTTATAAAACCAGCTGAATTGGCATCAATTTTTGTTTGAACTCTAGCATCAGTATAATATTTATTAGATCCTTCAGATAAATCAGAAGTTGATTTAGAAGATATATCTAATGTAGTTGAAATATTAGCATTAGCAGTACCATCAAAACTAGCAGTTCCAGTAATTGGACCTGTTAAAACAATATTTCTAGCAGTTGCTAATTTTGTTGCTTGATCAGCAGAAGTTACAGCATCATTAATTTGTACATATGCACTTCCTGACCATCTATAAACATCTCCTGTATCAATAGCAATATATATTTTACCTGTTTCACCTGTTCCTGGAAATGCAGCAAAATTAGCATATTCTTCTACATCATCTACATAACTAGGTAATTGTGCAGTTGGAACTTTACCAGCACTATCTAAACCAGCATATCCATTATTTTGATTTTTATTAGCAATTTGTTCAAATGCTGTACTATTAACACCATCTAAAGTATCTGCATCAACATTTAAAGCATCAACAAATGATTTGTTTACACGTGTATCAATAAGTCCATTTACTGTACTAGTATTTACCGTACCTGCAGGCCCCTGCGGACCTGTTGAACCTTGTGGACCTGTTGGACCAACAATACCTTGAATACCTTGTGTACCTTGATCTCCTTTATTACCAGTTGGTCCTAATAAACCTTGTACACCTTGAATACCTTGTGTACCTTGAGCACCAGTATCACCTTTTTGTCCCTCTGGACCGGCTGGTCCTGCTGGACCTGTTTGTTTTGAAACAGTTATAGTTGAAGTTGTTCCATCTATTTTAATTGTCATATTATTTTATTCCTTATTGAGGTTGGTATCTTATTACAAATACAAACCTAATTGAATTTTTAACTTCAGGAGTACCTGCAGCCCATTGTACTTTCATAACCACAATATATGGTGATGTATCATTAGGTGTAGAAGTATAACTTCCTTGATCTGATAATAATGTACTTGGAACCAATAGTTCAAATTTACCAGCAGTACTAGTATTGTATACTAATTCTGCTTTTGTATAAGTATGTTGGTTTGAACCTCCAACTGCCGATAATGAATCAATTGTAATAGATCCTCTTTTTCTTGTAACAGTGGCTTCAAATAAATCAGCCTTAATATCAAAAGTAGTAGATGCAGAACTAAAATCTATAGTGCCATCTTCTATTGATAATAAAAATTGATTACCTTCGGATATTTCTCGAGCAATAATATTATCTGCTCCCCCTAAGTAATTTTGTATGTTTGATATTCTCATATTATCTCCTGTAGGTTAGTTATGAGTAAATATATATCTATGGACATATATTTTTGTTTATTAAGTTTCTTTAACCCAAGCTGTACCGCTCCATTTATAGATATAAGATGCAATTAAAGCATCACCTGCACTATCTGTAATTGAATAAGTAGTTCCTGGATTTGTATAAATTGTTGCACCAGAATTTGAAGCTCCTAGTGACAAAGCAGTAATTTCACTGTCATTATTTACTCTGTATGCTAAATATAATTTAGTAGAAAAATAAACCATTTCAGATCCATTTATTGTATTAGCTGATTGATCAACTGGTATATTAGATATTTCAGTAGAAGTAACTGCATCAGTATCAATAACATATTGACCATTAGAATTAGCTGTTATAGCAAAATATCCATCTACTAATCTAGGAGTACTTCCAGTTATACCATCAAAAGCAAATTCTGGAGTTTTTAAAGCATCTACTTTATATCCTGGAAATATAGTATTTAAATTATTTTTAGTAGTTTCAAACCAAGAATAATCTGTTGGTGTATTTGAAAATACATCTTTATTAGCTAAAATTACAGATCTTAAACCATAATAATTTGGAACAGATGAACCTGCTTCAATAATTGTAGCATTACCTACACCTGTTGAAAAATTACCTATTGTTGTTCCAGTAGCTGAATTATTAGTTACAGTTAATTTATATAAATCACTAAAATGTGCATCAGCAACTGAAGTAAATCTAATTTGATTAGCAACTGGTTGATCTTTTTCAATAGTCCAATCAGTTATATTTGTATTAACATTTTCTATTACATCAGCTATTGTATTTACAGCACCAGGTAATGTTGGGACAAAACCAACAAAACTTTTATTATAATCAGCACTAATACTTCCTGGTTTAAATACTTGAATATTTGTTTTACCAGCATTATTAATATTTGTTTGAGTAGTTCCTAAACTTCCTTGTGTAATACTTTTTGTAATATTTGAATTAGAAAAAGTAAAATCTAATCCAATATCATCTTGAATTGTTGTAGTATAATTTATTATTTTTGAATCACCTGAATCTATTGTTGCAGTCATAAAACCATTTAAAGAAGCATTTAATGCATTTTTAAATTCAAGAGCAGCCGCAGTAGCATTTAAATTATTTGAAAATGATTGTTGTGTTCCTCCAGTAAATGTAACTTCACTAAACAATGGTAATCCATTTACAGTTTTAGTAAATAAATTAGGAGCAGTAATATTATATGTTGATCCTAATGTACCTGATCTTGTTATTGTAGATGTTCCAAAAACTATATTTCCTGCATTAGTACCACTAACAGAATTATTATTTACTGTAGCAGTCCATAATTCACTAGGAACCGAATCAAATGTAGTTGTTGATGTAAATGTAATTTTTTTAGCAGTATTATCATATGTAGCAGTATAATTATTAGGAGACTCTGTATTATTATTTACTAATGCAATTAAATCTGCTCCAATAGTAGCTGATTGATCATCTGTTTCAAGATCAGCAGCAACATTTAATGTATAAGTTCCTGTACCATCAGGTTCAGTTAAAGATATAGTTGTTGATCCTGCTGTTCCAGCACCATCTGTTTCATATTCATAATTATAAATAATATTTGAACCATCACCAGCTACGTCATTAATTGTAAAAGATGTAGCTTCATTTGTAGCAGTACCTGTATTAATTACTATACCATAACCTGAAAAATCAACAAGGCCACTATCAGGATTTATATCTGATACATAACTAGGTAATGAAACTGATAATCCACTTATATTTAAACCTAATACTGCTGTTCTAATTTCATTTAATGCATCAATAACACCAATATTATTTGAAAATGTATTATTAGTTATATAACCTAATGATCCTAAGCTTATTGAATATTTAGTATTTGTACCTGTATTCCATCTTGTATTTGCACTTGGTTCAGGGCTGTTATAAATATATAAATTATTATTTAAAATAAATTCTTTTCCAAAACCAAAAATATCACCTGTATCTGAATAAGTTTGTTGAGAAACATATCCTGATCCACTATTAGTATATACTTGTGTATTTGTAGTATTTACTGCAATAACAGAAGTAGCACTTATAGGATGAATATTATTTAAACTATTTCTCATAGTAGCTGTAATAATATCAGATCCTGCCCAAGTTCCTGCATTTGCATAAACAGAACTAGTTGCTGCCATTTTTAATTCCTTTTATTAGTTAAATTGTCCGCCACCTTGTGCAGTTGATAAAGTAAAATTTATTGAACTTGTAGCAACAATTTGTGAAGCTGAATTAGTATAAGTAATTACATTACTGTTAGCACTAGCAGTAAAATTAGTTAAATTATTAATTGCTGAAGCTACAGCCGTAGCCGTACCTGCAACAGTTGAAGCCATATTTCCTATTAAATTTCCATAATCTGTTAAATTTAATATCCATGATACACCATCATTAGCAGTAGAATAATTACTATCCAATGTAATTGTATATGTATTTGTTGTTCCTGGTCTTGTTAAAATTAATTCTCTAACTTTTGAAGCTGTAGTTATTTTTACATTAGTATCACTTAAAAGTTTAATTGATATAATACCACTAATAGTTTCTACCTCAGTAGTTACTTGTTCATATCTGTGATAATATTTTATTTTAGTTCCATTATACCAAACAATAATATTTTCATTTGAATCTACTATATTGTTACTAATATCAAAATTTGATAATGTTGTTAATATTGCCATTAGTTAAACTGTGCGCCCCCTGTTGCTCCTGTTGTAGGAGGAATTAAGAAATAACTCCATATTTGACCTTCAGTAGTTGAGCTATTATAAAGTAAAACATCATCTCCCATAGCAGAAACATTAAAGTTTTCAACTCCGCCTGAATTTGTTATAGCATAATGTGACCAAGTATTTGTAATTAATCTAAATGAAAATAATTCAGTATTTGACATTACATATATAGTTGAAGTACCTATACATACAGATCTTCCAAAACCACTTGAAACACCTCCTGCTACTAATGAAGCTAATTCTAAAGTTCCATTAACTTTAACACTATTATTTGAACTATTAGCAGTTAAAAAACCTGTTGCATTCCAATCTTTAGGATTTGCAATTACTTTTCTAACTGTAGTATTTTGTATATCATCAGCTAAATTAATATGTAATAATTCTTTTTGTGTTACATTACCTCTTGTTCCTGTAAAACTTAATTGTTGTTCTTCTGTTGTTGCTGTACCAGAATTAAAACTTGTAGGAAATGTAATAGAACCTGAACCATCAGTTCCACCAGTTCTAGTAATTGTATTAATTGTTGAACCAGCATAACCTATTTGTTGAACAGCATTAATATCTGTAAAACCATCTCTTATATTAGAGCCTGTATTACTATCTCCATATCTAATTTGAGTAAATCTATTTACAACACCATAAGGATTTTTTGTATCATTTGGATCTACAATAATTCCAGAAACACCAGAAGTAATACCACCAGCCCCTGGTCTAAATACACCAAAATCATAAGCATTAGAAAATGCCCCTCTTGCAAATTGGTTTATTGGTCTTACCCAAAATACTAATGTATCTGTAAAATCTAAATCAAATACTTTATGTGTTATTGTTGCACCTTCAGTAAATGGACCTGTAGATGTTCTAAATGAAATATTAAATTCTCTATCAGCAATAGCATTATTAATATTGTTTCCAACATATATTTCAAATGTTTCTGTTAATCCAGTTGGTACAGTCCATTGTAATTGTACAAATGGAGTAGTAGAATCTGTATCATTACTAATTGCTGTTAAATTTGTAATTGCTCCAAAATTTCTTGGATTAGCTAAATTGGTATTAGGTGCTGTTTGAAATTCTGTTAATGCTTCTTCTGTATATGCATCTGCATTATATTCTTGAGCAGTAATTAAATATCCTGAAACACCCTCTTCATTCATATCAGCTTCAGTTATAGAATTAATTTTAAATAATTTATTAGTAAAACCATAAGTACTATTTGTAACTGATACTATATCTGTAACTTGTAATGCTAAAGCTCTTGTATCTGTTTTAAATGAAATAATTAAATTATCTCTTGATTTTTTAACAATAATATGACCAATTCTTTCAGCCATTATATTATTATTTATAAACTTAAATCTTGTATCTTGAACTAATTCAGGCTCATTAAATGATCTTTGATTAGTAGCTAAATTTAAAAACACTTGATCTTCTTGATATTTTTGATCATAAGAACTAAAAGAAATATTCATTTTATTTAATGCACTATTAAAACCATCATTAACTATTGTAACATCACCATACATATTATCGTCAGTAAATGACATTACTGAAGATCCTGTAGTATCTGAAATAACTTGAAATTTACCTAAATGATAAGAAAATATAGCTTGAGAACAAACAACTAAATCAGAAACATTTAAATCTCTTTCATCAAAAGTATTTATTGCTCCATTTGTAGTATATCTTTTTGCTGTTGTGCTGGCTCCATTTTTATCTGTATGTGTAATTAAAGTATCACAAAATGTTTTATGAGATGCAAATGTAGGTAAATCAATATCAGTATCAGCCATTACATCACCACAACCATAAATATTATTAGTTAAATAATCTAATAAACATTCAGATGGGTTATTTGAATATGATGTACCAGATGATAAATTACCAGACCCATCAAATGTTCTAACCAATTTACCTTGAACTTCTGCCCCTAGTTTATTTGTTAAACCAGTTACAGATTCATCTCTATTATATTTTAATTCTACATATAAATATGCAACATTTGGCATTGTTCTATTTAAACGATTAGTATCCCATTTAGTTGAAAATGCTTCCATAGGTGAACATCTTCCACCTGATTTAAATTTTTTAACTATTAAATTACCATTTAAAAAATCATCAGTTCCACCTTGTGAATCTGTTGCATTTGTTACATTACCATTACTATCTAAAGTTAATCTAAAATCATCCCACCATATTTGACCAATGTTTTCAATAGGTCCTTCACATAATGAAATTATAAATGCCATTGTTTGATTATCAGATGTTATATCAGCAAATGTAATTGAACCAAATACTCTGGTATTTCCATATAAAACAGGTAATTTATTACCAGGGTTTGAAGCAATTCTTTGTCTAACTCCCTGATCCGGAACTGCTTCCATTTGTCCTGGGCCTGAAGGAACATCTGGAGCAAATAATTTATTAGCAATAAATGAAACTGCAACTGATAATGCAAATCTAGCTATCATTCCAGTAACTGTACTTGAAGTTAAAACTGTAATAATAGGTGCGGCTGCTGCCATAATTAAATTTCCTTTTTGTGCATTGATTGAAATTCTTTATAGTTCAATTTATTAAAATTAATATTAGTTTTAGGTATAGAATAATAAATTATTTCTTTTACCTCTTTATGATTTTTTGTTTCTTTTTCTAACATTTTATTCATTCTATAAAAAATAGATGAACCTCTTTTATTAGGATGAACCCAAGTCAATAAAACGTGTAATTGTGTTATATGTGGATTTAATAAATTAGGTATTTTCATCCCTAATAATACTCCATCAATAATTCCATCATTTTCTGATATTATTGCAGTTTTATCTTTAGCTATTGCTTTCATTAAACCTCTATAATATTCAGTATTATCCTCTTTAAATTGACCAAAATCAAATTCTATTCTATGTTGTTCAAGTAATTTTACACCTTGTTCAACATCTTTATCTTCTCCAATTCTTATCATTATGTTTTATTCTCTTTCTTATTAATCTTCAGCACCAAATCTTGGATTAAAGTCAACCATTGAGGCAACAAATTCCATAGATGCATCATTACTATTATATTCTTTAAATGAACTATCAGATGTAAATCTACCTGATTTAGTATTTAATATAGCACCAACTATATTTTTACATTCAACAGTTATATTAACATCTCCACTTTTAACATTTTCTTCATCAACTGCATGTGAATTAATTACACCTTGCCATTTTTGATATATTTGACCTTGAATTGCACTAGTTTCTTGATTCCAAAATGCTTGATATATTGTAACTATGCCACCAATAGCATTTACATTTTCTAAAGCAGCAATAATTGTATTAGGGATTCCATTTAATTTTATAGTAACTGAATTTGTTTTTACATCTTTAGTTTCTTCAACAGCAGATAAACTGATTATATTTGAGCCTGGTAAATATGTATCTCCATTATATGTAATATTTGTATATCCTGTATTTAAAAATAAACTATCAGCATTATTTGTAGTAACTTGAAATTTAATTAATTGAATTGGATATGTTTTAGTACTTTGTGTTTCAGCTAAAGTTGTTGAATCTATTGTTCTAGCCATTATAATATCTCCTGAAAATTAAAAGACCCATATTGATAATAATTAAATCCTGGACCAGGTACAATAGTTACAGGCGGTCTTCCATTTAATAACATTTTAAATTGTACAGCATTACCATAAGTAAAAGTATTACCAGATATAATAGGATTAATTGCACCAGTCATTAATTTAAAAGTTAATAAATTACCAGCTGTTGCAGTAGCATCTGCTTTAATTTGATATACTTTTGTACTTGAACTAAATTGTATAAAATCACCAGCTTTAACATTACTAGATAAATTTACATTAGCTAATTGAACATCAACTCCACTTGTATTAGCATTAACAACTGTAATTGTTAAACCAGTTTGTGCAGTTATACTTCCATTAGCAAAAGTTAAATTAATAATTGATGGTATACTAGTTGTTTTAAAATCAATACCATCTTCTAAACCTAATAATTCAGCTTCCACTTCATCATATTTTGCTTTAGTTAATAATGGTAAATTTACTTCCATAGAATAAAATGTCGGACTGCCTCTTTCTTGTCTAGCATAACCTGAATTAGATATTGATCTTCTAATTCTTGCTGATCTATTTAATGATACATCATTTGTATATTCAAATATTTTTGACATTATCTTCTCCTCATACTTAAACCGGCAGTATTTCTGGTATAGGTTTTATTAGCTCCACCAACATGTGAAGGACTTGATGTTATAACAGCTCTAATTTGATCTATTGCTCTTTGATCAACATTACCACTTACATTAATTGTATTATTATTTATTATTGAACCACCTGATTGACCTCTAGGTATAACAGTTTCTCCTGGTGTTAATAATGCAGGTATTCTATCATTATAGGGTGCACCACCTGGTACAACTCCACCTTTATTAAATCCTAAAAAAGCAAAAGGACCACTTCCGCCTCCGCCTCCACCAACAGCAGCAGTTGCAACGGCTAATGCTAATTGTTGTGCTTTTTCTGCAGTAATTTGTCTTTCAATATTAAGTTTTTTATTACCAAGAAATTCAAATAATTTTTCTATTTGTATTTCAATTATCTTTTTTATAATTGTTTCAGCTATTGTATTTAAAACACTTCTAAATAAATTTTTAGTAATTTCTAATAATGAATTACCTTGTCTTAATCCATCTAAAAGACCTGTGCTAATTGTATCTGAAATTAATTTAGCTTCAATACCAGATGCATGTAATAAATCTCTATATGTTGTTTGAGCAGCATTAGCTTTAGCTTGATCACGAATCATATCCCTATTCATGTTCATAATTCGTTCATTTAATGCAGCTAAATCTGATTGTTTTTTTAAAAATTCAGGATCACTTGCAGCACCAAAATTAGGTCTTGATCTAGGATCCCTTTCAGATCTTGGTGTAGTTCTTGTTCCTGAAAATAATTCTTTTTGTTTTCTATTTAATTTTGTGTAAGAAGCAATAACTTCATTAGCTTCCATTTTTATTGCATTAAGTTCTTCTTTTAATTTTTTAGCAGCTTCTTCTGCTTCTTTTGAAGCTTTTGGAAATATTTTTAATTTAGAAACAAAATTAAGAACAGCTAATGATGCTTCTTTCATTTTTTGTATAAAAAAATCTTTAATTGTATTTACAACTTTCATTATAGCATCATTAAATGCAATAAATGCTACAACACCTATTTGTATTGCAGTTATAACAATACCAACTACATTGGCTCTCATAGCAAGATTTAAACCGTGCATAGTAAATGTAGTTTTTTTAATAAATCCTGCTAATAAAACAAATTGTGCACCAATACCTGCTACAAATGTAGCTACTTTTAATCCAATAAATATTTTAAATGCAGTAACTAAAGCATCTATATTTGTTGATACAAATCTAATTGCACTTTCAATATTTTTAAATGCTTGTGCTAAATTAGTACCAACAGTTTTTGCTAATTCTTTTAATTGAGTATCATTTCTTTTAAAGTTACCAACTAAAGCAACTAATTGTGATTTAACACCTTCAAATAAAGGTTGAGCAGCGGCTTGTCTAAATCTAAAATAAGCATCTTGTACAAATGAAACCTGTGCTTCTAAAGTTTTTTCAAATTCTTTTGTTGCAGTAGAAAATTGTCCACCACTACCAAATACTTCAAAAAATCTTTTTCTAGTATCTTCAATTGATACTTTAGCACCAGCTTCAAAGCCTAACATTGCTCTAACACCTCTTTCCCTAAAGACGTCAGCAGCGGCTATACCACCAGCAAATGCTCTTTGAATTTGTTCAGCAGTTTGTCTAAAATCAAGACCTGTAGCTGCAGCAACATTACCTGTTATTTCTAATATTTTAGCTAATTCATTAGCATCTTTAGCAATAACAGCTAGGTTACCAGAACCAGCAGCAATAGCTTCTAGTGAGAAAGGAACTTTACCAGCAAATGTATTTAATACTTTAAATGCTTTTGCACCCTCTGTAGCCGAATTAAATAATAGTTTAAATCTTACTTGTAATGATTCAGTAAGTTGTCCTGCAGAAAATGTATCTCTTATAAATTTACCAAGACCAAAACTAACAGCAGCTAATGATGCAGCAACACCAACTTTTAAAGTTGTTCCAAGTGCTGCAAAAGTTGCTCTTGATTTAGCAGCTGCAGTTTGTAATTGTTTTAATCTTGTTGAAGCTATTTGAGCATTTCTTCCTAATTTATTTAAACCGGATTGTAATTGGTTTACTCCGTTCTGTCCCTTAACATTAGTAATTATATCTAATTTTACAGCCATTTTTCCTTATCCGTTAGTTATTTCCACAGTAACGTCATCAAAGTATTTTCTAAAAGCAGCCTCTATAAATTTAGTAGGTGCTTGTTGTGAATGTCCATTGTTAAGGAATTCTATATATGTTGTACCGTTTGTAACAATAATTTTATTTGGTTTGTCTTTTGGAACCAATAAATTTATATTAGATGTTGCAGGTGCAGTTTTTTGATTATTATATGTTTCAGTGTATCCAATATACCAGCTATTTCTAGCTTGACCAGTGTCAACTGGAGTTGTTAATTTTACTTCAGCAAAAGCTTTTAATGCTCTTGATCTAAGTTCCTGTTCAATTGCTTTATTAATATCTTTTTGAAGATCTTTAGCAGCAGTTGTTAGACCAATCGTAGTTATTGCCATTATATTAATTTACCTTTGTTTATACCTTTTTTAATAATATATCTTTGTGTACCATTGGCACCAATATTTACTTCTTTTTTAAGGTTTCTAGATAATTCTTTTTGTTTTAAATTTTTTTTGGCAATATTACTATATTCAGTTAATTTTTTTATATCTCTCATAATTGCCTTCCAAGTGGGCAGTTTACACCGCCCCACTATTAATCAGATCTTTTAGCTATACTTTTTAATTTATTAAAACCAGCTTCTAATTTTAGATCCTTTTGTGTATCATTATCTCTCATTACTTTTAACGAAGGAAATAATTCATTTACTCTAAGAGGTTTAGTACCTTGGTAAGTAGTTTGAGCTAATATAGCAGACCTATGATCATCTCGCCAACCGTATGGTCTTTCATTAAAATATTTTATCCAGCCCATATATTCTTTACTGGACATATTATAAATAACATCTAATGTAACACCTAATTGATGAGCTAATTCATATTCTGCTAACTCTTCTTCCCCAATGCACCACCTTTATCATCTGATGCAGCTAAACCATTATATACAAGAATTTCTTGTGATAATTCAGTTAATGCTTTAATTGGAAAGTCTTCAAATTCTGAATCTTTCATATTTTCAGCCCCAACTATAGTTTGTCTAAATATAGCACTTAAAGTTTTTAAACCAGCAACATCATCAGTTTTATTTACATCTAAAACTTTTTGTAAGTCTTTAATGCCTTTAACTGTCAGTTGTTTGATCTCCACTTCCTGTTTCAGAAATGGTATTTTCTTCGTTAATTCTATTATTCTTATGTGTTTCATCTTTTATTTCCTCTAAAGGTTTTATATATAAATGTTTATTATTCGATTCAAAGTCTTCCATTATTTTTCTAATTTTATGTAACACATCTAGTGTTTCAAAGACTTCTTGTTTATTATCTACATCTTTTAATCTATCATAAGTTTTTCTTATGGATGTATCTATAGATTTTTTTATGTGTAAAGAAGTTATTCTTAATACATAATATTTATTAAATGGTTTATTGTCCATGATTTTTATCCTATACAATTTAATTAAGCTGGGCAATTAAGCCCAGCCTAAAATTTTTTATTATGCGTCAGCAAACGGACCAGTATAGTCAGTTGAAGTACTTAAAGTCAAAGTTGCCTGATTTGAATCAGTCAAATTTGGAGCCACTTCAAAAGAAGCTATTTGTCCTTTTACGTAAAATGCAGCATTATCACCAGTAGATGCGTTTTTAACATCTAGTTGAAATACATATGTTAATCCATCTTGAACTAACGCTTGAATTGGATTATGCACACTTGGTACATAATTAAGCGTAAATTCTAAAGTTGGAGCATCAGATTGTCCTTGGATTTGTCCACTTACAGATTGTCCGTAGTTTGGTACGTTAACAATGTTAGCGGGTTTACCAAATGAAGGAAATTCTCTGATGTTAGTAACTTCAGTATTACCTGCAAAATCTCCACCACCAGCTATAAAAGCTTGGTGTGTTGAATCACTTGTTGGTAATGTGTAGCTACTATCAGCTTTGTATTTTAGTTTTGTGAAAATACCAGCACCTATATTCGAAATTAGAGCCATTTTTGTTTTCTTCCTTTATATTATTTTTGGTTAAATTGATTTGAAATTAACAGTATAATTCACGTTAAATAAACCTGAATCTTTTGTATCAATTCCAATGTTTGTTATAAAGCTATTAGTTGTTTGTAGATATCCAGAGATTACTTCTTGATCTAATAAAGTTTTTAATATATCAGCAATTTCATATGCACGTTTCATACCTTGTCCACTAGGAACAAATATTTGACATACAATTTGACCATTTGCTATTACATCTTTAAAAGCTAATTCTGAAGAAAATGGTAATACAGAAACCCGTATCCATTCATCAGCATCTATTTCCCCTTGATAATTCGCAGGAAAAGCTTTTATATTATTAGATGTCCAAGCGGTAGAAGCGAATAAACCTTCAACAGCTGTTAATAATTGAGATATTGTAGCCATTATGATTCCCTTCCAACAATTAAATTGATAACATAATTATTATCTTCAAAACTATTTATTTTCCAATTTTTACCTCTAAGTACAACAATGTCGTAATTATCGATATTTTTAGAATCTAAATTAGCTGAGTCAATCATTATTTTACATTCTAACCTAGGTTTATCATCATTAGTTCTATATTGACTTTCAATTACAGCTTTAACAGTAATTGGTGCATCAGTATTTTCACTAATAGATTGTGTAGCAAAATTATAACCATCTACTTTATTATTTGTAAATGTTATATCTTCAGCTATATCACCTATAGTATTAAATGCCATTTTTACATTATCTTGAATTAGTTTATGATAACCCATTAGGCACCTCCACTAACTTTAACTCCCCTATTTGTGCTCATAGCAGCTGGATCTTCATATTTAGCAATTAATTTTTGAATTTGATCAGGTAATTGTTTAAAATTACTTAATCCAGATCCTAAATCAAAAGTTAAAGAAACAGAGCCAACAGATAAATCTTTCAATCTAGGTGAACCAGATGATTGGTCTTCTATTGTGCTCATATTTTTGATCAGATGCAAAGCAAGTTCATAGGTCGCTTTTTTGATATCTTCAGGAAAAGTTCCATAACTTGTTGTACTTCTATCATCTTCTAAAGTTTCATATCCACCGGATTTACTATCCCAGTAGGTAATATCTCTAGGCCATGATAAAGGGTATGAGGTAGTTGGCACAGCTTCACCACCCCAATCCAAGTCATCGAGAATTCCTGTGGCTGTTACTAAAGCTCGTTCAACAGTTTCATCTGTTGCACTATCCCAAGAACTTTGGTTAAGTCTATCATAGAAATAACTTTCTGCTTCTGTTATAGTTACAAATGAATTGATTCCTTTTTGTAAAGCCATTATTTTTCTCCGTATCTAATAGTTATAATATTAACCGTGATAAATTGGGAATAAACCAATTTGGTTAACGTT
>Ga0181392_1000382_pt1 | contig 16893 bp, 14 predicted proteins | sample 15SPOviralmetaG_FD_130083 | JGI IMG/M metagenome (GOLD analysis project Ga0181392, IMG submission 130083) | Marine viral communities from the oligotrophic San Pedro Time Series (SPOT) site, San Pedro Channel, CA, USA - 15 SPOT_SRF_2010-09-15 | ecosystem: Environmental > Aquatic > Marine > Strait... | reverse complement strand
AGAATCTAGGCCTCAAAGCACCGAAGAGTTGGCCTGTATCTAAGTTAGAAGCACAGTGTCTCAAGGTCTAGACTAGTATAGAATAAACATTTTACACAAAATTGATTTGCGTTCATCCCTCTTTTTTTATTACATAACAGATAATAACAACAACATGCCTAACTGGTGCAGTAACACAATCTTCATTTCACACAAGGATGCTAAGATGATTGAATGGCTACGCAAAATCGGATTTGATTTCAATAAGATTTCTCCTCTTCAAGACGGCTTAGGAGAAGACTATTGGGATTGGACTTGTGCAATTGCAGTTTGGGGTTCTAAGTGGAATATTGATGAGGACAAAATCAAAGAACTCATTGATGACTATGATCCTGAAGAGATCAATTATAATTGGTCTATTGCCTTTGAAACTGCTTGGAACCCTCCTTACGGTATATACAAAAAACTTGCTGCGATGGGTTTCAGTTTTCAAGCGACTGCTGTTGAGCCTGGTTGCGGAATATATCAAAACATAACTTTCAAATGGAATGATGACCGAAGTGTTATGCTATTCCGTGAAGATCCCCTTGAAATTGAAAATATTGATATTGATGATCTGTGGGAGGATTTCAAACAAAGTGATCAGAATGATGATGTTAATGAATGGATGGATGAACAAGTGTTCCCTGAGTATGATGTACGATGGGAGATGTGTGATGAACTAGAGTATAGGCTTGAGTGTGAAGATGAAGAACAAAATTGATTTTTATTGCCTGATAATATATCAAATATACATGATGCCTTTGGCCGAATGCATTCACGCTCTCACATACTTGCCTCAGGAGTTTGAGGATTTCGGACAAGACGATATATACTGTAAGGAACGATATTGGTTTATGATTGTTCTTAAAGATACTCCTTTCACAAGGGGAGAAGTCAATCTTGCAGGCTGGAATTCAAAGGACGAGGCTGATCACGCAAGAAAAGCATATAAAAAATAGAATACTACTATATATGATTGCCGTATTGTTGTCTCTTTGTAGTAGAAATCAGGGCTGGAAGACTGTAGATGATATTGATTTGTTTAAGGTATTTCTTAAGGGGTTCTATAATACAATAAAAAACTATAATGACTTCATTTTTTTTGTTGGGTACGATGATAATGATGAGTTCATCAAAGAAAACCTGAAGGTCATAAGAAAGAGACTACATATGAATGATAAGTTGATTGAACTCGACGGAGCAAAGACAAATGAAAATCCTTGTGAAGCATGGAATATACTAGCAAGAGAAGCACTTAAGAATGAAGATATCAAATATTTCTATCAAGTAGGAACAGATATATTACATTTGACGCCAGGGTGGGATAGATATTTTGTTAATATATTAGAGAAGAATAATAATAAAGGTATATGCGGAGGTGTTGATAAACCCTACTACTTAGAAAGAACCTTACAAGATAAACAAGGTATCATTGAAAATGCATTCCTTACTAGAAATCATATACTAATGTTCAACGGAGTATTTGATCCCGAATATAAAAATTGGTTCAGTGATGACTGGATTACAGATTACTACAAGTCCTTAGATATGTGTTTTATATGTCCCTATGTTCTCTTTAGAAATACTAATAGAGTATTGTTGTCAAATACTAAGAAAAACAGATACAATCCTGATAGATGTCACGGATGACACGGATGACAGCAATATATCAAACTTTCAGCAATTACAGGAGAAAAAAAAAGTTCAGTTTTTTCCTGTCATCCCTGTCATTCCTGACATCCTTGTATTTGACTGCAGTATATTTACGATTTACCGATATTTCATATATTTCATATTTTTTTATTTAAAATAAAATGTTTGTATATATTACAAAAATGACTGACAATGTTGCTAAGAATGTGCCTAGCGATGCCCCTCCCGTTGCAAATAATCCTGTGGGTTCTCCGAAATTACAGAATGTTAAGTATACTTCACTTCTTCCTATGGGTAAGACGAGCGGTTATGTAGCAGGTGAAAAGGTTGAGTTTATGATACCGCCTGAGATCCCTTACTTTGATGGTAAACAATCATACCTACTTGTACATGTAAGAAATACATCTACATTCGGAACAGGTTTAGGAAATGATAATACTGGTGCTGCTCTTAATCCTACTGCTGTTGTTCCACTCACATTTGCTCCTAATATGGGAGGACACGCGATGATCAATAGATTACAGATACAGGATCAAAAGGGTCTCAATCTTGAAGACTTAGAAGCCTACAATATGAATGTAGGTATTCTATCAGCATACAAGAATGATAGTGATATATACGGAACACTCTCTAAGGTAGAAGGTATTTCAGGAAGAACTATTAAGGAAAATAATCTTTGCTCAGGACACTTGAATAATACTTACTTTAATCATCAACCTGTTATTGGTGCCGCAGATGGTAACGGATCCTTTCTTATAACTGGTGGTAATCGTGCAAGAGAAAATACATTTTGCTTACCTATCAATGCTGGATTATTCAGTGCTTTCGGTGATGAACATTTTGCTTATCCTAACTTAGATATAGGAGGAACAAAGATGACATTTTATCTAGAAAAAGCAAAACGAATTATGCATGTTTTATCGGCTAGATTTCCTGGTCTTCTTCCTGCTACTGCTACAGGTGAAGCAAACTTAGAATGCTGGAATATGGGTCAATTAAACGATTCAACTGCTTTCACAGGAACTATGCCTAGTCAAACAGCATTCAGATTACAAAGATGTCAAAATCAACAAATCAATGAAAGACTTAACTTAGGTGCTGTTCCTACAACTGCTCCTGCTAATGCTAATCCTTATGTTGGTGATGCTATAAGAGCCGCAGGAGATCTAGGTTTCAGAATAGGACAACTTATCAGAGTAACTGGTGGAGCATTAGCCGCTGGAGGTGAAAGAGCCGTCATTACAGGTATTACAGCATGCGGAACTACAAACGGAACTGTTAACTTCAGTTGTCCTCTTATCGAATTCACTCAAGTATCAGCCGCCGATGGTACAGGTATTCACTTAGATACTAGTGCAGCAGTCCGTAGTTATGAGATTGATAAAGTTGAATTAAGATTGTTAGAAACTATTCCTGATGCTTCGACAATGAAAATGATTAGATCCGCTATGAGCAGAGGATTGAATTATCATACATATCAGTTAAACAAAGTATCTACAGCCGCAGGATTAGTCAGTGCTGTTATTGATATACCTACAGCAATCACTAGAGGTCTTTCAATCTTAGCCGCACCTATTCAGCAAGCGAATATTGATACAGAAGATAGAAATAATAGTTATTGTGTCCCTCGTGTTGATGCTGATTTAGGAACAGCAACTCAATATACATATCAGTGGCAAGTCCGAAATATACTCATCCCTAATATAGAGGTAGTAACAAACAACTCAGCGAACACTGATAATGATAATGTCATATTCCTCAATCAATTACAGATGGCTTTGAGGCCGATGATCAATGTCAAATCATTAGGAGATCATCAAAACAGAGGTTCATATGCTAATCACGGTAACTCTAGAATGAACGATGTTCTTACAAATCCTTATGTTTTCCCCTTACCTCTTGCTCCTAACGGTGTATCATATAATTTGATGGACAGTGATCCTCAGTTAAGAATTACTAATGTAGGTGCAGCACCGTTAGCAAAATTGTTTCACATCTTCATCAATCATACTCGTAAGATAACTGCGAATGATAGCGGTGTTGAAGTCTCACTATAATTTTTTTGTTTTTTTTTTGTGTTATGATAGTATATGAATAATTCTAAGATTATACAATCAATAGAGAATGAACTTACTGCTGGAAATATCGGCACAAACAAATATATTATTAATGTAAATGGTGGAGATTCTATCGTACCTACGAATGAAAATTCTAGAATATTATATAATCTACCTGAACCTTACAAACTCGAGAAGGGGGATAAGGTTACTCTCTATCAAGCCTTTTTAAATGAACGTGGTCTATCAGATAATACTATATCCTTTGATGAAGATATTGAAAATGAGATCAGATTTTTATATTACAAACTAGGAGATTGTGAAGACTACATGCAAGGATCTAATGATGTAGCATATGCTCCTTATCCTAACTGGCAAAAAGATGTATTTGATGCGAGCCAGGCTACTCAGCCTTTAAACGGTATAGGGACAGACGCAAACAAGACAGGTGTATATAAGCCTGGCTATTTGATACCTAGAGCAATGACGCAAACTGCTAGCAATGTAACTATAAGAACGCAAGGATATTATAGAAATCCGCTTTCATTTGATCATCAAAGAGCGGCTGGAGACGATTTATCACTCAATCAAAGTGATACTACAAACTTTCCTGGATATGCTAATATGAACTCAGGAGCAAACGGCAAACTATTTTATTTGATGGAAGCATGTCGATTTGCGCAAGATGCAAGTGCTAACGGAAGTAGTTGGACTACAGGTCTTTTCAAAAATCAAACTTGGAATGATGCTGCTGGATCAGGTATAGATTTTAATGCTCCTCAAGATTTAGTAAGATCAGGAGCAATACCTACAATGAGGCCTGTGTATGGTAAAGCGAAAATTGTAGTCAAAGCAGGCAACTATTCTGTTGATGAATTGTCAGCGACAGTTATGGAACAATTGAACGGAAGTATAGGTGAACCTGGATCTGTTACTCAAAAACAAAGTGATGCTTTGATTGATAAACTATATCATCCTAATCTGAGTAAGATTGGTACAACTTCTAATACATTACCTTTTTTTGATAATGTTGTAGAGAACAGAGTAGATACTGATGCTGATATTACAATACACGATAATATATTTTACAAAGCAACATCAACTAGAAAGAACGGAGGTATTATGTGTGAATTGAATGTTCCTAAGACAGCCTTCTATGATAGTATATGCTATGATAATATGGTGAATATGGAATATACATTATCAGGTAGTAAGACGGAGGGTGGAACTGATAATCCTACTTTCTTTGACAAAGTCCCTGCTAATGGTTTTGATGCTGCTGGCGAACCTGGTGGAGGTATATTATGTAAAGTCCCCTTTGATGAAACATTAAGAACAACTGGAGGCGGATCATTTAGAGACTTACATTCTAAAGTATACGGATTGAAACCTGGGCTAGAGAATTATATAGATAGAAATGCTACTTGTCGAGCAGGAAATCATTTAGTCAATACAAGCACAGCAACATCTCTAGTGGGAGAAACAAATAATTTTTATATCAGCAACGGTTTCTTAGATACTTGGAAGACAAGATCAGGACTAGGTAAGATAATTGATTTAGGATTGATGACTAGTGGTAGGTATAATGCTGACGGAACATTACATATGGGAGAGTTTGCTACTGGAGATACACAAGGATTTGTAGGTACTATACCTACTGGTGCTGATTTTGATACAATGTCACAAGCGGTAGATGCAAACTATATTTTCTTAGAAGATCAAATGTATTTAAGAATATTGTTTCCTGTGTATGCTAGACAGAAAACAACAGTTCTAGCAAGTGATTTAAACAATGGACAGATTTTAACAGCGTTTCCTGATCCCGATCCTAGTACATATCATACATCTAATTCAGGTTTCCCTGCGGCTGGTAGTTTTAGAACTATATATGCGGGGACTAGTGATTTCACTTTGAAATATGATAGTTCAAAAGCAAGCAGATATTCATTATCAAACTTTCATGATTTTTACAAATTACCTTCCTATGGGCCAGATGGAAATAGCACTGGAAGCGGAGGCAATCAAGCAACAAAGTATAATAACCCTTTCGGATATAGAAGACAAATATCATATCCTAAGAGACCTTTGGCTGGTGAAAGTGGTATATTTGAAGAGAAGTTTGCTGGAGGAACAGGAGCAGTTTATCCGATTGACGGACAGACTGGTTTAATGATAAACAATTTTGCTTATGATCTTTGTAAGAATACATTAGTGTACGAACAAGCAAAAGCAAATATATTATCATTTCAAGATTTTGGTGATCTGACTGACGGAGCAAACTACGGAGGAAATGCTATGCGTAGAGAAAAGGCTATTTTTGATTTATTTACAAAGCCCTTTGATCAGTTCTTTGCTAGTGATATTGAAGCAAAGGCAGCGTGGAGAAAATCATTATGGTTCAGATTAGGTTTCTCATATGAACAACTAGGAGATATTACAAGTCAGTTAGAAAGCAGAAAAACAGGAGGTAGTCCGTTGTATGACAGATCACTAAAGTTGCACGGTATAGTTACACACAATCAATTTGATTTCACAGCAATTCCTAGTTCTCAAGGTTTAGGCACACAATTTTTCGCTAGTCCCGATCATTCAGATAACAAACCTAAACAGAAATATACACTACAAAATTATTATCTAGGTAAGGCAGCAAATCCGTTTGTAGTCAATCAAAGTCCTTTTGTTCTTCTTGATACAAGTAAGTCTATAGATGCAGCCGAGTTACCTAACTTGAATGAAGGTAGATCTTATTATGTAATTGAAAGTGATATAGTCAAACCTAATTATTCAAATTCGATAGGCACAAAGGGAACTGTTGTAGGTATCATGTCAAAAGAAAACTCAACACAAGATACATTGTTCTCTACAGAAGGTATAGAGTTCATAATGACTGAGGATAAGTTATTGACTGAAATCAATATTGATATCAAAAATCCTGATGGTACTAGAGTTCCTGATGAGATCCTAGGTGTTGACAGTGGTTTTATATTTATGATAGAGAAAGCAATCAGTCCTGCTGAAATGGGTATCAATGATTTTTAAAATATATATGGTATATATATATGGATATATACAGAAAATATGTTACCTATTCGGTTGATGACTTTTTAGATCTACACAATCTAGCATTTTTAGATAGTTCAAAATCAACGAAGGGAACCTTTGCTCAAAGTCTCAAACGGATTGAAAAGGTTTATGGTAAGCCCCTACAAGAACTCAATCTAGATTTTTTGAGAGGTGCTGAGGCTTTTATGAAAAAATTAGAGGATAGTGAATATTCTCCTAATACTATACTGACTACATATACGCAAGTGTTAAAAGTGTTGAAGATGATAGATGCTCCTTTGAATACATATAGTCAATATGTAAAGATATTGAAAGAGAAAACTAGTGAGCGTGATGAACTAGACAAACTTAAGGTTGATTTATCAAAAGAAACTTTGATACCCTATGATACTATGCAAGAGAAAGTCATCTCAAAGATAGAAGAATATTCTGAAGAGGAAGATTACTATCAACTGAGAAACTATATAATATTGATGTTATTTGTATTACAGATCCCTGTAAGAATTAGTAACTATACAAAAATGAAAATAACAAACAGATTAGAAGATACGAGTGATAAGAACTTCAATTGGCTGTTTGTATCAAATAAGAGTGATGCGCTTGTCATGTGGGTTTTCAACAAGTATAGGACAGCAGTCAATCTAGGTACAAAAGAAGTAGTAGTCACAGATGATAGATTAAAGGAGTTCTTAAAGTTTTATATAGATGTATTTGATTTAAAAGGATACTTGTTTCCGAAAGACATATATACAACAAAAATAAGACCTATGATAGCAAAAGATATACAGAGTAGTATAATGTTATCTACATACAAGTTGTTTGAGAAGGCATTATCAGTAGAGCAAATTCGAGCAAGTTATATGATGAGGGTAGCACAGATAGATCCTGACTTTGAGTCGAAGATGGAGATTGCATCAATAATGGGCTACTCTAACACATTGAAAATGGAAATGTATGAATGATTGAAAATAGTATATTTTTATATATTCCTATAGTATAAAATGAAACAGAGTTGTATATTGAACTTTAATGAAAACTTCGGCAACAATACTGCTAGTGATTTTGATGTCAATTTCAATAGAGAACTTGCTTTAGAGGCTAAGTCTGAAGTAGCATTGTATAATCTTCAAATGGCTAGAAAGCCTATTGTTGTTACACAAGATCAAGAACTTACATTAGAATTAGTCTCTTCTCTCCCTAGTGAATTACAGAGAGTATATTATGAAAACACTAGAGGAGCGGCTGCTTCAAAGACAGGTGGTAGATTACTTCAGGCAAATAATATTATATCAGAACTATCAAATGCTTCTATCACTTGTGTAATAGAAAAAGGTGAATATACTAAACAAGAGTTCTTACAGTATTGTGCTGATACTTTGAATGCTGAATTGATAGACTATAATACTGCTTCAGCCCCTTACAATCAACAAGGTTCATTCAATTTCAATAACAAATATGGTGCAGCAAATACACAAAGTAGAAATGAACTTGCTTATAAGTTTCAATATAAAGAAGATGATAATGGATTATTTTGGGGACTTGTAAGAGATCATGAGCCTGAAATTATGGCTATTGATTTCCCTTTTGGCGCTACTAGTGCTTATGCTGGTAACATACAGGCTGAAGCACCTATAGTAGGTATGAAACTCAAAATGTTTGTAGATAATCAACAGGATGACGGAAGTGGTGCATTATCAGCAACCTACACAGGTAACATTTCAGTTGCTCCTGCTGCTGCTGGTAGAGGTGCTGGTGACACAACACTAGGAACATTAGTAAGAGGAAGAGATGCTCTAGCCCCTAGTTTTTATAACAGATGGGATGAAAAGGATCCTACTTTGACTGGGCAAAAAATGTGTAGTTTTGAGTATGACTGGGAGATTTCTGCTGAAGCGAACAAAACAAAAGTATGTAATCAAGTATGGTGGAATACAGCATCTAGTCAAAGATTTAATGGTACGACTGCTGGAGCAAATGCTTTACCTGTAGGAGCAAATATCAATCCTCTAGTAAAAACTCTACTTGGGCCAGGCGCTCATATTGTAGGAAATGGAACTGGACAAGTAGATACAGAAGAGGCTAATTTGAATATTTCATCTCCTACTCCTGGTGCATTAGGGCAAGTTCCTCTTTCATTCTTAGGTATAAGGAGAGCGGTTGTTGTAGGTGCTAATAGTGTTATTCAAGAGAACTCAATTGTATTGTATCAAAATGAAAATCTACAAAGATGTTGTGACGGTGTATTAGATTATTCTACAGGGACAGGATATCCTTATGAACTGTCATTAAGTATGGAGGAGTTAGCCACATTTAACTTAAGGTCATCACTCAATCCGAACGGCAAGAACTATCAGAAGTTCAGATGGAACTTTTATGCTATGGATACTGAACCTGAAGGATTAGAATTAGGAAAACCTAGTGTTGCTCTTACAAACAATAAGGTTTATTATTATCAATTACTAGCATTCAATACTGAAGGAGGCGGTGATTGGGATATGTTATATGATAGTCAACATACAGGTAAGCATATTCCTAAAGAACTTATAGATGATGGCGAGGCATTTTTCAACGCTGTGAATGTAAAAAATCGTGATGTTGATCCTGACGCCGCTGACGGTCATGTTGCTCAATCTGCTCAGTTAGGTTTTCAACCGCTATTCACATTTCAAGGTTGTAGTGAAACTGATAGTTTAATCAATCCTATGGGAACATTCCTGAACACATATACAGGTGACGGAGCCGCTGGAACTGCACGACCTATTATAAGAAGATCAATTGCTCAATATGCTTTATCAGGCACAGGTGAATTGACTAGAATCTTCGGAATACCTAGAACAAGTAATAGTAGAAGAGGATTAGGAACTTCAATCACAGCACTTAAAAACTCTCTTGAAAATCTAACTGGAAGAGCATTGAAAAATCCTAATTTTTATCCTCAACATGTAGGGAACTATTCAGGTTGGAGAAGATTATTTGGTGACGGTATAAGATACAATATTGAAATACAATCCCTTCCTATCAAATGTTTGAATACAAGAAAGACAGACAAGTCTATAGCAGGAGGAACACAACTAAATAGTTTTACTACATTTGTAGCCCCTGGTTCTGTAAGACCTGTGATATACAATGTAGGAGGATTTCAACACGATCTATCGGACAACAATGAAAGTTATACATATATAGATTTAGAGCCTAATAATTTGAAGTATCTGACACTAGACAATCCTGAAAAAATAAAACTTAATAATCTTAGGGTTCAAGTCCGTAGAGCAGCGACAAATGAAATTGCAAGTGAAATAGAAGATTGTGCTTTAGAGATACTAATTCAAAATTAAAAAAAAATATATTTGTTATAAGTATAAAATGAGTTTAGATTTGAATAACTACTTCAAGTTAGGATTAGATAGCACTAATGACGCTGTGAATGAGCCAGGGATTATGAATACTATTAGAACCCCTACAGATACATCATCATCAACTTTAAATAGAATTACATTTAAGGTTCCTAAAATTGGTATGCTTACAGAAGACAGTCATATCAATGTTCAGTTTCTTTCATCTGTGGCGCATGGACAAGGTAGAACTACACCGAACTTTGTCAATGGTGCTTTAGGATGTGTAAAAAGATTTCGAATTTTAATGGATAATAGAGTATTGTGTGATTTAGAAGTCCCTTCAAAGTTCACTACTCCTAATCTTTATGCTCGTAAGTCTATGACACAATTGAATGATTATCATTATCACTATCTAGGAAATCAGTTCAAAACTGATGTAAGAGTTGATAACGGATGTGAAGAACTTTCTAGAGATGTACGATATATGATCAGAACAAATAATACTTCACAATACTTATACAACTACAATATTATAGGAGCAACACAGGCTACTAGTGATGTATACGGTATTCCTCTCAGAATGCTTGGTGCAAAGTTCTTAGAAACTTCTTCACTCCCAGTTTTCTTAATGAATGATCGTGAGATTATTGTTGAGGTTACCTTTCACTCTGATTGTCGTGAGTATGTAGTATCTGATACTGCTACTCTTGCTGCTGGAGATGTAACTGTCAATCTTGCTAGATGTGAATTAGTATCAACCCACATTATGCTTGATGATGCTACTGAGAATAGAGAAAGAGCCGCAAGTGTGACTAAGGCTGTTCAGTTCCCATTTGTAGATACATATATGATCCGAGCCTCTCACACAGGTCTAGGCGCTGCTGCTGGTGTAGGTCAAAGAAACAATCAAAATACAATCTACAGATTACATTTGAACAATAGAGAACTTCATTCATTATTGATGGTACCGACAAATACTCCTTCAAATAGCACATTTGCTCCTTTCAACGGACAGAGTAGAACTGTTGCTAATCAAAGATCTGATTGTCTAGGAGATACAGTTCTTCAATTGAAATCAAACGGACAGAATTACTTTGATAGACCGATTACAAACAACGCAGTTATGTTTCAACTTCTTACATACTACAATCAAGGTCTAGCAATGAAGGTTCCTTATCAAGCCTGGAATTGCAACGATCAATCATTACTAGACATTTCATCAACAACTTCAGGAACAAATGTAGCAAGAATGTTAGACTACAGAGGTGCCTGGAGGTATCTCGGTGTTGATTTTAGAAACGGAAACTCAGGTGTATATGGTGCTGGAACACCTCAAAAATCAGCACTAGAAGTAGATTTCACTGCTTCATGTCCTAACGGACATGCTAACAATCCTACACTAGCAAATACAACTAAGGATGTTTTCTTCTATGTTAATGTAAGCAAACTCTTATCACTAGGAGGTAAGAACATTAGCATTTCTTTCTAAGTGTCTAAAAATTATTTTTAATATATCACATATAATATATATATGAGTTCTCTTGGTCAAACTCCTGACATACAATCGACAGTAAACGCTAATGTTAAAAACATAGACAAAACTCGTGCATCTAAGTTTGTAGTTGATACAGATGACACAAATAAAACACTTACAATAGCATCAGGATCAAGCGGTATTTTTTTCACTACCGCTAAGAATACTTCTCAATTTGCTATGGTAGATATATCAATTAAGCAAACTAGTGGTGTGAAGCCTTTGATTTTGACTATTGATTTCGGACAAGATGCTAATAATATGGTAAAATCATATGAGTTTACTTTTCAGACAACTAGTTATATTCAATCAATACCTATTCAAGGTAATTATTTTAACTTTGATATCTTCAATAATTCAACTAGCGGCGATGCAGTTTTAGATGTAAAATTACAGTTCAGAAACTATGTAGATAATTATCCTAAAAATCAAATACAGTTTGAGACTAGTGAAAATGCTATTGCTCAACTTGTAAGAGTAGGTAATGAGTATTATGATGATTTAGCAACAGGACTTACAGGTGCTACTAGATATGTACATAGATATGGAAGAATAACAAACCTTCCTTCATATCCTTCTATGATATTTCCTGGGACAGGAGTATCAGCAAATCTCAATACTAGCAACACTGCTGGAACAATGAAATTCGAGACACTTACAATACCGAGTGCGTCGGATGACGGTCAAATACAAATCATAGGTCAGGGGACTGACGGTGAAAGACAATTTGAATTAGTAGTGCTTACAAACGGAGAAGGGACATCAACAAAACAATTTACTCATATTGAATCGATGATGTGTCAGCAAGGATTTCAACCTACTCAAGATATTAAGGTAGTCAGAACAGGAACAACAGATCTGTATAGTTATATAGAGAAAGATGCTGCTATGACACAGATCCCTTATTACTTTTGTCCGAGAGGTGCTAGTAGTGCAGTTCTTAAAGAAATAAGATTTAGAGGATTTGTAGGGAACAATCCTAGTCCTATTGTGTCTGTCGTGCAAGTAAGTTTTTCAGGATCAGGAAATCAGAAGATAAAAAGGTATCAAACAAGATTAGTTGATACTACTAATATTGATATGACTGTAACCCTGAATATGAAAATACAGAATAGAAATCTAATCTATCTAGAAGTTACAGGAGGAGCAACGATAGGCGCTCTTACTGAACTTGATTTAACAGCAGAGATGGTAATAATTGAAGATTATGTAGGACAAACTCCTATTTTACAATTTAATTAAAATGTAATATAATTATATAATGCCTCATACAAAAGGACACACGCTATCGGCGGCTCCCGCTAACTTTAAAACAAGTAAACCTCTATACAAGCCATACAAGAGTAACAAAGCAGGTAAGAAAGGAATGGTCTATGTGAAATCAAAATCAGGCGGTAAGTCTCTTATACATTTCGGTGATAGTTCAATGAAAGATTTTCGTCAGCACAAAGACCCTGAGCGTAGGAAATCGTACCTAGCAAGATCAGGAGGGATCCGAGACAAGTCAGGACGCTTGACTGCAAACAACAAGAACTCCGCAAATTACTGGGCTAGGCGAATGTTGTGGTAGACATATAAACAAAATTGATTTCAAAGCAAAATAAAAATACTTACTCAACACTATGTACGCTAGAATGAACATCACCGTCCCCTACACAAACGAGATGCACAAACAACGCAAAGTCATCTTCCGTGCCTTTCTGAAGAACTCGAGTAATCAATGGGAGCAGAAATACGGCAAGGACTTCACCTACACTCAGGAGGACAAGTGGCTCCGCAAAGCATACATCTACGCACACAACGGTAACGCTGAGCAAGTCATCAAATATATGGACAAATATATCAACACTCTTCAGGAGAGTTGTGATGATGTCATCTTCAACGATACCGAAGGCAATCATGTTCATATTGAGAGGATTGATGACGGACAGAAGTTCTCATCTGAAGACTCGGCTACGGAAACTGCACGACTGCTCGGTGAGGAGATCGTGTATATGACTGAGTTAAAGAAGAATATGCTACGCTTCATCAAGGACGAGCCTGTTGAATTCGACTTTGCATGCTTCCCTTCCGAGCATCTCGTCGGTACTGAGGAGGCTATTTTGAAACTTGCTATCCTGGAGAAGCGGATTGATGACTACTTCGTCGAGGAGCATGCAGAGATCATCAAGGTAATTGCACGAGAAACAGGTCACATGTGACACGGATGACACATATGACGGCAAAAAATCAAAAAAAAAATATCTTATATGAATATCAGAATTATGTAATTTTGCTGTCATCCCTGTCACTGCTGTCCTCCACCTCCTCCTCCCAGTAACAACTGTTTTCTATTTTTTTATAACCCTTAGGTTTTATTTCTGAGTATTTCCAGTATTCATTATAGAGACTAGAAATATTTTTTCTTTTATCCCATCTACTTCCTTTCAATCCGAATAGCAACTGTAGTTGTCCTCCGACATACATAGCATTCTTTTTTTTCTTTTTTATGTAGTTACATAGAGGTAGTCCGTAACATCCACAAGATAATAAAAAATATTTTGCCTTACATTTGTCTATTTTTCTTTTGAGTATGTCTAGTGTATCAAAGTAGTTTTCGTGAGGTTTGTCTTCTTCTTCTGTTGTATTCCATGTCTTAATATAGGAGAACTTATTATGTAGATTTGTATTGTGTATTTTAGATAGATGCTCTTCTTGTTTTTTCATATCATCAGCAAAATAACTAACAATACATACTTCTTGATCACCTAGATCCTTAAGAATATTTAGCCAGAACTTAAGATCTTCTTCATAGTAAGGGACTGTATTTTTGTATATTCCTAGTTGAAGCAATAGACTACTAGTGATTTTGAAACTGTCGCATGTATATACATCAAGAAGAATATCAGATCCTATAATCGCATTGATGTATTCTCTCTTCCACTTTTTAAGGTCATCTTCATCGCCATAAAATCCTGCATTCGTGTACATCATTCTATTGTCATTCATCAATAAGGATCTGAGTTCAACTTCACCTACCCTTGATATGTTGATCCCGTTCGCTGACTTGAAAATCTGTCGGACATCGCTGAGTGTATAGTTCATATAATTTTGCCTAGAAAAAAAAAATGATATATATACATATAAAATGAATGTTGAAAAAATGACACTAGTTGAATTGAAAGAATGGCTACGAGCAAGGAACTTACTTGTAAGCGGTAAGAAAGCAGATCTGATAGCAAGAGTGAAGGAGCAACAAGAAGAAGACTGCCTACCTTCTGAACCTATACCTTTATCAGCAATAGAAGAAGAGCCTGAGCCACAAGACGAAGTCAGCCCGGAGCCACGTCGATGTGCAAAGAGAGAGAGAATACAGGTCAATTTAAAAAAATTGAGTTTGAAAAAATAAAATAAAATGTTTCAAAACACTATTACGATGGACTATAAGATTTGTATCCCTACCTTTAACAGACCTAAGATTCTTCGTGAAAGAACTGTAGACCTATTGAGAAGAACAAATGGTTACTTTTTGTTACACAAGGTCATACTATTTTTTGAGAATGAAGAGCAAGTATCATTGTATCTAGATGCATTTGAAGATGAATGGTGGAAGAAGTGGATCAGTTCAAGAAAGGTGATTACGAATACAGAAGGTATAGGAGCAAAGAGAAACTTCATAAGAAAATATGCTAAGGATGAGAAACTAGTCAATGTCTTCTGTATTGATGATGATATTGATGAGTTCTACTTTTTTGAGGATCCTGTTCAAGATCTAGATGATTTCTTACAAACAGCATTCAAGGAGACAAAGAAAAAAAAACTTAATTGCTGGGGTGTTAGTGCTTTTCACAATCCCTTCTATCTGAAAGACAATACGACTACGAATTTGAAATACATATGTGGAGCCTTCTACGGTTTCATAGTAGATCAAGACAAACCTGTTCTACAGACTTCATACAATCACTATGAAGATTTTGAGTTCAGTATCCTACACTTCATCAGAGATGGAGGTGTTCTCCGATACAATGGCTATGCAATAAAAACAAAATATTTCGGTGAGGGGGGGATCAATCAATCCTACGGAGGACTTGAAAATAGAAAAAAAGATATGAAAGAAGCAGGTGAGAGGTTCGTATCCGAGTATCCGAATTACTCACGCTTAATTGAGAAGAAGTATGGCTTCGATATCCGATTGAACTGGCGCGCCAAGCCAAGTGTCGTCTAGACTAGTCTATAGCACAAAATTGATTTGTAGTTTTGCCTATAGAAAATGAGCATCTGATTTGATTACTCATCAAAGCACATACGAAGCAGTCCGCAAACCGCAGCCAAGCAAAGTGTCGTCTAGACTAGTCTATAGCACAAAATTGATTTCTAGTTTTGCCTATAGAAATTGAGCATCTGATTTGATTACTCATCAAAGCAAAAACGCAAACCTCAGCAACTTTCATCAAAACAATCTAAAAATAGAACGGAGGCCTCCTCATCCTATTTTTAGATCACTACCTCTCAAACGCATTCCTGATCAGCACTTTTTCGCATAACTACCTCTCAAACACATTCCTAAGTACAATCGCTTTTTCAGCACAACTACCACCTACTTATAGAAAAATAGTCGATCGCTGTCATAATTGTCCCTTCCCTCATCACACACACGCACTCTCAAATCTCTGGTCAATCGCACTCACACATCTCACACATCTCACCCCTTTCACACACATCACTCATCACTATGGTCTCATACGCAAACAACTTCGAGAACCTCTCCTTCTCCTTCTCCACGGGCTCGACTATGACGGGCTCGGTGGGCTTCCCTTCCTTCAACGATTTCCTCACCGCGGCTCGTGACGAGGATCAGTTGCTTGATGTCTTCTCCGCTTCAGGTGCAGACATCGATGCTCTTGATACCTGGATTGAGGCAAAGGGAGGCAATTATGTTGAGGACTTACTCATCAATAAAGTCTCCTTCTTCATGGATCAGTACATCGAGCGTGCTGAGATCCGCATGATGACCTGGCTTGAGGATGAGCCTTGTCCTGTCGACGGTTATTATGATCTCGTCTCTGAACTCGGCTTCGGTGATGTCCCGCTCGTTGATGTTCTCGGCAAGATGCTCGCGCATTCTCAATCTCTCCTTGAGACTGAATTGATGACTGCTTCTTCCTTTGACTGGATACACAACGAAGATGTATACAAGCCTGGAGAGAAGGTTGTCAAGGTTTCAAAGGAGAGAGCAGAGAAGAAACTCGTT
>Ga0181392_1000378_pt1 | contig 16920 bp, 19 predicted proteins | sample 15SPOviralmetaG_FD_130083 | JGI IMG/M metagenome (GOLD analysis project Ga0181392, IMG submission 130083) | Marine viral communities from the oligotrophic San Pedro Time Series (SPOT) site, San Pedro Channel, CA, USA - 15 SPOT_SRF_2010-09-15 | ecosystem: Environmental > Aquatic > Marine > Strait... | reverse complement strand
TTTTTTGATGTAACTTCGTATCTCTCCTCTCGCGATTCTCTAGAGGTCACACGGCGGGGGGTGGTCCTTCGGCCCCCCTTGGTGACCTTTAACGATGAGGGCTCCCCTGAGGGATTTTTACTTGATTCTCTACAGTTGGCAGCACGAAGTCAATGAATGTGAGAGAGGGATACTTGTGCCTTGAGGTGACTTTTAGTTAAAGTGATACTTTAAGTAGAGAGATACAACAGATTGTAGTGGTATCTTAGTGGTATGAGACTGAAGTATCAGAACGGGGGTCGTCCAGGGGGTGACCCAAAGAAAAATGGGATGCCAGACTGGTACCCTGCTTTCTTGCATGCTCTGTCAGGGGTGGAATCCTCGTATGGTAAGAATATGATCAACCCCAAGACTACAGCAACGGGGTTGTACCAGCAGATGTATGACGAAATCAAGGGGATGCCAGAGATGAAAGGGGTGTCTAGGGCTGATTTCGCTAAAGACCTAAAGTTGCAGAGACAGATCCAAGACATGCGCATGCGTGGGGAGATACCTGGGGTGCCAGGGTTGCTGCGTAACGCAAGAGATATCAAGTCTAAAAACCTCTCCCCAGACGAAGTGGCGGCTATGAGCCACTTTATAGGTAGGGATGGGTTGATGCAGCAGCTCAAAAGCGGGTATGATATCCCAGGGGAGAACGCTTCTTTCGATGAGTACTTGTCTCGGTACCGAAAGGCACGAGCTACATACAAACCCCCAGTAGCAGAATCAGACACTATACCTATGCTACCTGTCTCCGCCCCACGGGAGGTGACTTCAGATTTGCAAAACGCATTTAAAATCCTGCGGGAATCCCCAAAGGTTTCTCAAGACTTGCAAAACGCCATAGACATATTAAAGCGATCACAACAATGAACGAAGAAGACGACATCAGCTTCCTCAACCCAGAGCGGGTGAAGAAGACAGAAGAGAAACTCGAGAGCGGGGAGATATCTTGTAACATAGACTCCCCAGAGGACTGCGAATCCTGCAGCGGGTAATCATATTATATTTGTAGTATGGCAACACTAACAGTATCTCTGACTGAAGAGCTAGAGCTGAACGGGAAGAATCGCGGGGGGGAGCATACGTTCAGTATCGCAAGCGTAACTCAGGCATACACCCGCGTGGTGACGTGCCCAGCCAATAACGATACCACCGTAGCGACATTCCAGACGGCAGTGCATACTGCAGACAACGCCATCGATCTCGAAGACACCAAGTACATACGAGTAACGAACCTAGATTCTAGTAACGAAGTCGTGCTTTCCCTTCAGATATCTAACGATGAAGACGGGGCGGCTGACGGGAGTACCAGTATCTTGCTCGCTGCAGGGCAGAGCTACGTGATGGGGGTGCCGCACGAAGGCATCGCTTGTGACGACGATGCTGCCACTCCGATTACTGACGCTGCATTGCACGATCTAGAGTCTATCATCGTAGACCCTAAGACCAACTCCGTTAGCGTAGAGGTCTTCGTAGCTAGCTGATGAGAACTGTTACAGACCCGAAGAAGAGAAAGCGCAGGGAAAACCAGCGTCGGGGCAGTGCGTTCAATCCTGAGGGTGAGTTCTACAACCCGTACAAAGCACGGTTTGCTAGAAACGTAAAAAAAATAAACCCTACGACTCGCTACAACTTGATGCGAGACATACAAGAGCAGCGAGCTATGCGTGGCGAAGAAGGCTCTGAGGTTTCTGATCTAGAACTTCAAAAGCGATTGAACCGTCAGGCCATCCCCAAGAGCTTGCTGGCTATGATCGCCGCTGGCCTTCTTGGTAAGTCTGCGGCCCAAGGAAAGTTCGCAAGCTTGATATACCCAGGACAAGGACCACTGTAATGATTGTAACGAAAAAACCTGTACGGAAAAAGAGGCGTCGCAACGTAGCCCCTGCTTCTCCGAGGTTCCTGCCTTCCGCTCAGATGGTTGGAGAGGGTAGCATGAAAAAGAAAGAGGAGAAAGAGAAGAAGAAAAAGAAAGCCAAGGTCAAAAACCCTCGTGGAAGGTCGGGTGTGGCTGCAGGGACCAGACGCGCTTTGAAAAGGGCGGTAGACGCTTCATGTCGCAAACCAGGGAGTTGTCCTTAACTTATGGGGAGTAAAGGATACTTCAACCCCAGACTAAAGAAATTCAATGAACTTAAAAGAACCAAGCTTGAAGCTCGAGGTAGTGCGCTTCAGCAGCGAGACAGACAGCACAAACGGCCTCCTGTTCGATATCACAGAGGGCAATCGTGAGTTTTTATGTTATACACTAGAAGATGAGCTTAGAAACCAAAAAATCAAAGGGGAGACTAGAATCCCTGAAGGAGAGTATGACATCACGCTACGCACGTTTGGTGGGTTTCATGATCGATATCAAACACGATTCGCTGATATACATCTGGGAATGCTGTGGGTACGTGACGTCCCTGAGTTTTCGGATATACTCATTCATTGTGGAAATACTGACGAAGACACGTCGGGCTGTCTCCTCGTGGGTGACTCGCAAGAAAACAACCAAGTAAAGAAGAACGGTTTTATAGGGCACTCCACCCGCGCGTACTTCCGACTCTACCCCCTGGTAGCCAACCAGCTCCGTGACGGGAACCGCGTTACGATCAAGTACACTGACTTGAGTTAATCCTCGAGCTTGTTGTAAAAGCGCTGCACCATCAGCCGTCCTTTCTGCGAGAGGGCATACCTCACCCTATAGTTGTATTTCGTCTCTTCTCGGAAGAGGTGGTCCTCTCTAGATTGAGAGGGGGACATCTTATCGAAGTGCTTGTATATAAAGTCCTCCCTCATCAAGGGGTATACGATGCGATCGGCCAAGTGCCCCTTGGTCATCCCGTAATCTTCTGAGGCGTAGTCTAGGGTCCAGAACTCTAAATCATAGCACCACAGCATAAAGAACAGCTCTTTTTGGAAGACGTTGTGTGTGTCTTGACACCAGTTCAGCCCTTGCCGCAGGCGTTTCAACTGGTTCTTTTTTACGTATTTTTGAGGGAGGGGCGAGAAGTCTCGAAACATCCTCTTCTTCTTTACGGTACTCCTGGGCATGAATGATAGAGAGAAATTCTTATTAGAGGTTCATAAGCTGCACCTCAAGTTTGAGGACCTCATTCAAAAGTATGACTTAGATGGAGAAGTAGTAAACATCATGTTGACTGGCATGATTGACTACGACGAGTTCGGAGACCCAGTACTCAAAGCAGTATACAGTTTAGAAGTGGACAACGAAGACCTGCTGCAAGAAGCCTTTGACTTCTTATCGTTCAGCTATACCTTCTCAGAAGAAATTGACGACGAATTCATGTCGGAGAACTGGTACAAAGACATACTGGACGACATGGGTGACGTGGACCCATCAATGAATTAATGGAAGGATTAGTACGAAAGATTGTGATCGGGAGGGACCCGAAGGATGCCATGGCTTATTACGTTGGCATGCGGGCTGGTAGCGGGAAGGTAGCGGCTATAGTGCTTGACGACGCGCACTTGCATCGCTATGGGAAGATGCGATACTTAGTCTATCTCGATATAGACGACGCACAGGTGCTATGGAAGGCTATCGACGATATGCCCTGTATACTTGAATACGATTTGAATTTCTAATGAATATGCTATACTACTTCGTTGTGGAGCTCCCTAAAAAGTTCCGTGACGAAATCGACTTCGCCGATACCACGCTGAAGATCGATACCAAGTTCAACGAGTTTGAGCACAGGGTGAACGAAGGGGAGGTGAAGTACACCCCTTTGAAGTTTGACACCCCAGTAAAACCTGGGGATACGCTATACTTTCACCACAACGTAGTGGTAAACGGGGGGATGCCGTTCGCGGACTACAAAGACCACTATGTGGTAAGCTTCGACCCGAAGGTAGCTGTCAACAGTCACGCCTATGCCTACAAGCCGAAAGGTACAGACGAGCTACTCCCGCTAGAGGGGTGGAGCGTATTAGAAGAATCGTTTGAAGCCGAGGTGGAAGAGGCTATGTTCGAAGTCGTAGAGTTCAAAAAGAAAGCTCGCACTACAGGGGTGGTAGCCGCTATGAGCGATCAGATTGCAGAGCTCGGCTTATCTGTTGGGGATACCGTAGGGTTCAAAGAAAACAGGGACTACGAGTTCAAGGCCAACGATAAGGTTTACTTCCGTACCCGAGTAGAGGACTTGCTCTATGCCATCTAAGAAGTTTACTACGCTGGATGCAGCGAAGCGGTTGATGGGGAGCATGGAAATCGCCATCGACAATATGATCGAGGAGATTAAGAAGCCTGTCGACTCCGAAGTGAACGGGAGCGCCAGGAAAGCGGAGTTGCAATCCATCAAGCAGACAGCAGTGGACTGCAAAGAGCTATTGGTTGAAAGACAGAAGTTGGAGCAGATGATGAAGGACCTTACTTTGGGGGGCGAAGTCTCTGAGGGTAAAGACTACACTGGGGGGTTCGCAGAAAAATTCAGTAAAAAATGATTGATACAGATTGGCTCTTCGACGTTTTAGAAGAAAACGAATGCTTGCTAGCAGATGGTTTCGATACCGCACTAGTGGGAGTTACTAGCGGAATCAACCCCGTAGCCGTTTACGACGTGAACCAGATGATGACCATCTTGGTTAAGCGTGACGGGATGTCCATGGATGATGCTCGCGAACACTTGGACTTTAATGTTTTAGGGGCTTACGTCGGGGAGAAGACCCCTATGTTTATTGAACTAGACAAAATCAGGGCATGCGCATATGTACAGGATTACTGATACTGCTGTGGGTTTCTAGTCCGCTATACTCTCAGTGCGACTTAGAGATACTCGATGTAGACCTCATCGGGGGGAGCGTAACGATTGCATTCAACAACACAGAGAACTGCGGCGGGACAGGCGCTCCCGATGGGGTGTCTGAAATACAGTTCGGGTTCCAAGCTTTGGATAGCGATTGCAATGCAATGAACCAAGGGTGGAATTTCCCCTCGGGGTTTTCTCTGTCCCCAGAGTCTAATCACCCAGGGTGGATATATTCCGCCACCAGCTCTGAGTCTGGAAACAACTGGACCAACCTATACAGCGATTCTATAGACCCGCCGTACTACACTGGAGATACAGTTGTATTCCCCATATACAATCAGTATCAAAGCGACTGCATAAACGGGCAGTTCGCTTACGGGATGTACTGTCAGGTTGAGCCCGTTGTACAATACTGGTTAGATCAGGGACTGAGCATACAGGTAGTAATCTGGCAGATAAGTTTTGGCCCTACTGTGTATGCCGCAGACGGGGGTTGGGCCGAGGTAGGTGCCAACGGAAATGGTACTTCGACGGGGAGTGGTATATACGAGGACGACAACTGGGGGGACAACTGGGTTGTCGTTGGGCCCTGCGGAGACCCCATCCCAGAAGTTATCGTAGACACCGTATATATCGAGCTCCCCCCAGATACTGTCATCGTAGTGGAGTACGATACAATACCGATCCCTATAAACTGGTACTTCTACGACACCACCTATATATACTCCACGGACACGCTCTATATAACTGAGTATCTTACAGATACAATCTACGAGACTGAGTATGTATATGATACAACCTGGGTGGATAACTATATATACGACACAACCTATGTATATATACTGGACACCCTACTCTCCACAGAGTATGTTTATGACACCACCTATGTATACCTACTGGACACAGTACACGAGTACATAGTGCAAGAGCTGTGGTTGGATTGCGCTACGGGCCTCCCATGTGACGATCAGCCAGGCGTTGACGAGTGCGAAGAGATGGTGGTGTTCGTACCTAACGTATTCACCCCAAACAACGATGGGGTAAACGATAGCTTCTACGCTCAACAGTCTGACCCTAGCTGTTGGTATGATTGGAGTATGACCATTTACAACAGGTGGGGTGGGGTGGTTTTTCAAACCGATGACCCAGAATACGGTTGGGACGGGAGCTATAACGGCGGGGGGCACTACGTTCCTGACGGAGTTTACGCTTGGGTGATTAAGGCCAGCTCATACTCTGGTAGGGGGATAGGTATAGAGGGGACAGTACAGATTTTTAGATGAGCGTTTTAATTGATGTCAAAGGCTATGAAGAGAAAGCAGTGGCGATATGTCCCAACGGCACGCATGGTGACCACATCGAAATCGGTGGCATTCTCATTGTCCTTCCAAAGCCCCCTAAAGTCAAAGACATCCTCTACCAGAATCTACCCATCAAGGATCAGTACTGGAGGCGAGCTGATCTACCCAAAGAGATATCGCGTATTCGTTCTATGGATGAGTGGGCGGAGATGCCTCGGGAGTTTCGAGAAAAGTTTCGTCCATATATCGAAGAAGAATTTCGCCGTCGGCGTGAGGGCGTTTGGTTTTATAACCGAGGTGACGCTACATACATCACGGGGCGTCACTACATGATGCTGCAGTGGTCGGTACTGGATATCGGCCACCCGTACTACCTTGATTTCCAAAGAGATATCTTCTTACATTTGGCGGCGTGTGAGGCGGACCCTCGTTGTATTGGACAGTTATATACCAAGTGCCGTAGATCAGGATACACAAACATATGTTCCTCAGTCATAGTTGACGAAGCCAGCCAAGTCAAAGACAAGCTGCTTGGGATACAGAGTAAGACGGGTAAAGACGCACAGGAGAACATCTTCATGAAGAAGGTGGTCACTATGTTCCGCAAGTACCCGTTCTTCTTCAAGCCCATCCAAGACGGTACTACCAACCCCCGTATGGAGCTAGCCTTCCGTGAGCCTTCTAAGAAGATCACTAAAAACAACAAGACAGCTGTGGTGGGGGACGCCTTGAATACGGTCATCAACTGGAAGAACACCACGAACAACGCCTACGACGGAGAGAAACTACACTTACTGTATTTAGACGAAGCGGGGAAATGGGAAAAACCCACCGACATAAGGGAGGCGTGGAGGATTCAGAGGACCTGTTTGATCGTAGGAAGAAAAATCGTGGGGAAGGCCATGGTCGGGAGCACCGTAAACCCCATGGCAAAAGGGGGGAGCGAGTACAAAGATTTATGGGGGGACTCGGACCCGCAGGAGAGGAACAAGAATGGGAGGACTAGGTCGGGTCTGTACAGGCTGTTTATCCCCGCTTACGAATCCCTAGAGGGGTTCTTCGATTGCTACGGGAGACCCATAGTAGAGGACCCAGAAGAACACGTAGAAGGCATCGATGGGGAGTACGTTCATATGGGGGCCAAAACGTTCTTGAAGAACGAGAGGGAGAGCCTAAAGCACGACGCCTCGGAGCTCAACGAAATCATCCGCCAGTTCCCGTTTACTACTGACGAAGCCTTCCGAGATAGTATCGATGGTAGCCTGTTTAATATCGGTCAGATATACGAGCAAGTAGAACACAACGACAACCTCTTCCCCAACCCTGTAGTTACGGGTCAGTTCACTTGGAAGGGTGGGGTGGAGGATACCGAGGTGGTCTTCACCCCAGATGCCAAAGGACGGTTTAAGGTAGCTTGGGTGCCCCCAGTAGAACTAAGAAACAAGAAGGCTCATGACAGAACGAAGAGAATCGCTCCTCATCCTCACCTTGGTTGTGGTGGGGTGGATAGCTACGATCTCGATGCTACTGTGGATGGAAGGGGATCCAAGGGGGCGCTACATCTGTACAACAAGTTCAATATGGAAGTACCTGCTAACATGTTTGTTCTTGAGTACGCTTCCCGTCCGCCTTTGGCTTCGATATTTTATGAAGACGTCCTTATGGCGGCGGTCTTCTACGGGTACCCCATCCTAATCGAGAACAACAAGTATGGGATAGCCAGGTACTTTGAGCAGCGCGGATATGACGGGTACTTGATGGATAGGCCGCAACACCTGATGAGCACTAGCGCGAAGGTCAACGTAAAGACCAAGGGGATACCATCTAACTCTGTCGATGTAATCCAATCTCACGCCCAAGCTATAGAGGCTTTCGTCCACGACCACGTGGGCATCAACAGGGAGACGGGGGAGGTGGGGAGCATGTATTTCAACCGCACCCTAGAGGATTGGATTGGGTATGACATAAGCAACAGAACCAAGTTTGACTTGACTATTAGTTCTGGTTTGGCTTTGCTAGCGGCACAGAAAGTAAAGGTTAAAAAGAAGGAGTCTAACTTCAAGGAGAAGAGCTTCTTCAGGCGGTATAAGGTGAGGGGTTGATTTATTATATTTGTGGGTAATAATTACTTGACCCCACATGTATAACAATAAGAGTGACCAGTCAGGTGGTTTCCCCGATCCCTTGGCCCCATACGAGGAGAAGATCTCCAAAGAGTATGGGTTGAGGTACGCCAAGGCCATAGAGGGCCAGTGGGGGAATACTGACAGCACATCTTCAACTTACGGGGGTAGGAAGAACATCTTTGCCCGCAATAGGGACTACGCGAACGGGACACAAGACACCAGCATATACAAGCAGCTCTTGAACGCCCTCGACCCCAACAGTGGGGACGGGAGCCTGATGAACCTAGACTTTACGTCTGTCCCTATCCTACCTAAGTTCGTCCGCGTCGTAGTCAACAAGATCCTCTCTCGCAACCCATACCCGAACCTTGAGGCTGTAGACCCGCTTTCTTCTTCGGAGAAGAACCGAGAGAAGAACAGGATTAAAAACCAAATCAAGTTGCGCCCACAGCTACAGAAGCTGAAGGAGCTCACAGGAGAGGTGTTGGTGGGGGAAGACCCCGACACCCTACCAGAAACTATCGAGGAGGCAGAGATTTTGATGGACACGAACATCAAGACCGATGCAGAGATTGCGGCCCAGGTAGCTACGGACATGACTTTGTCTTGGAACAACTTCGAAGACAACACCTTCCGTCGCTGCGTTAATGACCTCGCGGCCCTGGGGATGAGCGTAGTCAAGCGCACTAACGATAGCAACTACGGGATTCGGGTGGAGTACGTCGACCCCGTGAACTTCGTACACAGCTACACTGACGACCCCAACCTAGACGATATCGTATACGCGGGTTGCGTCAGGGAAATCCCTTTGCAAGAGCTAAAGCGCTTGGCGGGGGACCAGCTTACGGAACAGGACTTGCAGAAGATTACGAAGAACGCCAAGCGAGCTTCTTCGAACCGCTCTATGAAAGCCCCTTACTACCCATCTAAAATTGACAAGAGTCAGTATGGGGGGTATACGGTGGAGGTCTTGGACTTCGAGTTCAAGTCTGTAGACTGCATGCACTTCGAAGAAAAGCAAAACCGCCACGGCAATACGGGGTTCTTCTTCGAGGGGATGAAGTATAAGGAGCGTGCAGGTAGCGTATACGAGCGCACCCCGCATAAGATGGAGGTGGAGACGGTGTACTCAGGTATGTACATCCTCGGTACCGACCACATCTTGAACTACGGTAGGACCGCTAACGTACCTAAGAACATCCACGATATCTCTCGTGCCAAGCTTTCTTTCTCTGCTGTCGCGGTCAACCTCAACGACCAACTCCCTAAGTCTATGGTGGACAGCTGCGTCGGCTTTGCCGATATGTTGCAGCTCACCCACTTGAAGCTCCAGCAGGCTATCGCTAAGGCCAAGCCAGACGGATTGGTAATCGATATCGAAGGGTTGGAGAACGTACAGCTCGGGAAGGGTGGGGAGTTGCAGCCTTTGGAGCTCCACGACATCTACGAGCAGACGGGGGTATTCTACTACCGCAGCAAGAACCCTGAGGGTGGGTTCCAGAACCCGCCAGTACGAGAGATTGGTAACAGCATCCGCAACATCAATGAGTTGATTACGCTGTACAACCACTACTTGCGTATGATCCGCGACACCACGGGGATCAACGAAGCGGTCGATGCTTCTACGCCGAAGAGCGACGCCCTGGTTGGGGTTCGGGAGCAAGCCATTGCAGCTAGCAACAACGCCACTTACGACGTCACCAATGCAGCCATGATGCTGTACAAGAAGGTCTGTCAAGATGTAGTGAAGTGCCTGCAGATACTCCCCCCAGAGTCCGTCATCTTCAAGGCGTATGAGAACGCCATCGGCGAAACCAATATGGGGGTGCTGTCTTCTTTCAGCGACCTCCCTATGTACAACTTCGGGGTGCAGGTGCAGCGAGAGATGGAGGACAAGGACAGGGTGTACTTGGAGCAGAACATCCAAATCGCTTTGTCACAGAAAGAGCTAGACCTAGAAGACGCTATGGCTGTGCGTGCTATGAAAGACGTAAACCAAGCGGAGCAACTGCTGATGGTGAGGCGCAAGAAGCGCATGAAGAAGCAACAAGAGATTGCCATGCAGAACTCGCAGATGCAATCCCAGCAGGCGCAGCAAGCGGCTATGGTGACTTCTCAGGCCAAGCAGCAAGAGATGCAGATGTCCGCCCAGCTCAACGCGCAGAAGATCCAGCTCGAAACCGAAGCAGAGATTGCTATCGCGAAGGTGAAGCACGAGATGCAGAAAGAGATTGAGCAATTGCGGATTATGAACCGCAGTGCCGAGAAGGGGGCGGACCAGGTGGGTCGCTCGCAGATAGAGAAGCAAAAGGACGATAGGAAAGACGAGCGCGTCAAGAAGCAGGCTGTAGAGCAGAGCAAGCTCATAGCGCAGCGCAAAGGGGAGCGAGGAGCTTTGGAGGAGCAAGGCGGGGCTGGATTTGATATTTCACAACTACTACAAGGATGAGCAAGAGACTCAACTTAGACACTAGCGAAAAGCTCGCTATCACCACCCGTCGCGGCGATAGCTTCGATGTGACTCTGACTTTCTATACTGGGGCCGAGGCCGCAGGCAACGAAGACAGTTTGGATGGGGATGAGTTTACAATGGAGGTCCGCGATAGCCCTAACAGCGATGGTGATGTCGGGGTGGTGCTGTCTTCTAATGTCCAGCAGTTCACGTTTGATATCGGTGGGGCCTCGAGCAATACGGCGGGGGTAAACAACCAACTTACAGTTAGGGCTACGGCGGCCACGATGAGACTGGTGAACGCGGGGCGCTACGTCTACGACCTGCAGCGGGTGAACAGTTCAACTAACGAAGAGAAAACAATTTTACGTGGTGCCTTCAAGGTTATCGAAGACGTATCAGAACCATCGGCAAGTACATAAAGCATGGCTATTTCCACTAACAATACTACCAATACGATTGTCGTAACCTCTAATGGTCCGAAGGGGGAGGCTGGGGGAAGCAATATCGCAATCAAAGACGACGGTGGGGATATCACCTCTTCGGCTTCGTCTATCGACTTTGTCGGTACAGGGGTTACAGCTTCGGCTTCGGGGGACAACGTTACGGTCACTATCACTGGTGGTGGCGGCGGTGGCGGTGGCGGTCAGTTCATCACCGTTGTTGATGAGAGCACCACCCTTACCTCTTCGGTATCTAAGTTTACGTTTGCTGGGGCTGGGGTTACGGTTACCGAGCCTGTTTCGGATCAGGTTACCGTTACTATCCCTGGTGGGGGTGGGTCTTTTACTGCGGGGGACGGTCTTGACCTTACGTCCACGGAGTTCAGTGCCGACCTGAAAGCCAACGGGGGACTCGTTATAGAGTCCACCGAGATGGCTGTTGACTTGGGGGCTTCTTCTATCACAGGTACGCTTGGGGTAGCTGACGGCGGTACTGGGGCTACGACCCTCGCGGCCAACTCTGTGTTGACTGGAAACGGCACTAGCGCGGTGGTAGCTGAGGCGAACCTCACTTACGACGGACAGCTCTTAGACGTCAAGAACGACGGGACGGACCAGTCGGAGATACGTTTGTATTGCGAGAATAACAACGCCCACTACGTAGGTATCGCAGGGTCCCCACACATAGGTTCCACTAGTCACGTCTTACAGCTACCTAAAGTGGCTGGGTCTGCGGGGCAAGTGCTGAAAGTAGATAGCGTAGACGGGAGCACCCAGCAACTGGCTTTCACATCTAATATCGCAGGTAACGCAGCGGGGTTGTCTTCTACTCTCGCTGTCGGTAGCGGTGGTACTGGGGCCACCACCCTCGGTGACGGTCACGTCTTGTTAGGGAATGGAACCTCTGCGGTCAGCTCTGTCGACGTAACTGCCAAGGGTAGCATCTTGGTTGGTGACGGGAGCGGCGACCCTAGCGCTTTGGCTGTGGGTACTAACAACTACGTGTTGACAGCCGACAGTAGCGAGTCTACTGGTCTGAAGTGGGCTGCGGCCTCTGGGGGTTCGGGGACTAGCCTCGACGGTCAGAACTTAGAATACATCGTGCGCAGTGCGGCTTTGGATACGGCTGGACACTATGAGGGTCTGGTGATGAAGGTTGGCGATGCTGGTAACACCCTTACGGCGGGTACGGTATACTACTTCAACGCTGCACAAAACGACTGGGTGGCAGCCTCTAACGCGGCTGAAGCCACGGCTAAAGGGATTTTGGGTATTGCTCTTGGAGCTAGTGGGACCGCAAACGGGGTTTTGGTACAAGGGGTGTACTACTACTCTGACGCTGCTGGTGCTGCTGGCGATATCTTGTACTTGAGCACTGCGGGGGCCATGACGCAAACCGCCCCTACAGCCAACGGAAATATCCTGCGGGTCTTAGGACAGAACCTAGACAACAACAGGGTTATGTTCCAGCCCTCGCAAGACTTCGTTGAGCTCGGTGCGGCAGCGGGGACTACGGCCTTGAGCAACCTCAGCGACGTTACGGTTACTAATCCTGCTGCGGGTCATGTCTTGGTGTATGACAACACCGACTCGAGGTTTGAGAACGCCACCCTCACTGCAGGGACGAACGTAACTATAGCCAACGCCGATGCAAGCGTTACTATCAATGCTTGTGACGGGACGGAGATTAAGTTCGCTAGCCAGAGCAGCGCCGTCAACGCTGATGGTGAGGCAGAGGGTACGATCGTAAAGTTCGGGGATGACTCTACTGTAGCTGGTAAGGTTTACACTTTCTATTCTGGCACATGGACCTTGGTCGATGCTGATGGTGAGGATACGACAAGGGGGTTGTTAGGTATGGCCCTTGGGGGTAACTCTAGTACTAACGGTATGTTGGTTTACGGGGTGGGGTATGTAGCTGTAGACCCAGGGGCTGCAGGTAAGCCTTTGTATATTTCTACTACTGCAGGAGATTTGACGGAGACACAGCCTACTGACGCCTCTGACTTCGTCAGGGTGGTTGGGTATTGCTTGGCTGACCAGAAGATTTTCTTCTCACCATCACAAGACTACATCGACCTTGCCTAATATCAGTGACATTAACGGGGTAGCTATAGCTAGCCTCGGGGATTTCAACGGGGTAGCTAAAGCCAGCATCACCGATATCAACGGGGTGGTGTTTGCGGCAGGTGCTGCGGTTCCTGCTCCAGCGGCGGCATACTCTGTGCGGCTGTTAGGTAGTGCCGTTGGTGTGCCAACCTATACGGGGGCGTGTATGCGCGTCCGCAGGGATACGGCAGGGGGCACGGGAGACGACGACGAGGCGGATGTAGCTTTCGACACCTCCCTCTCTACTCCGACCATCTCTTTGGACTCGGCCATTTCCAATGCCAGCTCAGGAGTGACGGCGACTACGTTTGGGCAGTTTGTGGCGGCTTCGGGGTACTCCAACCCTGACTCCCTTTCGGGGACTATCCTCGCGTATGTGGACCAGTGGCACGACCAGAGCGGCAACGGCAACGACGCAGAGCAAACCACTCACGGAAGCCAACCTCAGATTTACAACGGCTCTGCTGTCATTACTGACAACGGGAAGCCTGCAATTGACTTTGACGGGAGTGATGACAGTTTAAAAAGCGTTTCTGCGTATCCGACAGGTACAAATGAGTCGCACTTTACAGTGCGCAACGGGCAATCAATTAACGGTCGCGTTATAGACACACGTGGCACAGGCCTGGCAGGGACCGTAACTGGTTGGCACGAGAAAACATGGTCGACTGATTATATCACATTAGACGATGGAAACGGTGGCTATATTTTTATAAACAACCAAACTGCCAAAGCAGGTCAACTGTTACGCTCTACATTTTTATCTCAAAGTTCCATAGATGTTTTTGACGACGGCGCAAGTTATGATAGCGCCACAGGCAGTACAGGCTCTTTCGATAGTGGCAATATTTTGGTCATAGGCGGAAGAAGCCCAAGTCCAGGTGTACAATATTTGAACGGTACTATTCAAGAGGTTATACTGTACCCATCTGACCAATCCAGCAACCGCAGCGACATAGAAACGGACATTAACGATTACTTCCAAATAGGAAACTTCCCCAATCCTACATCAGGCTTGCTTTCCACTTACACAGGAGCAGCGGCTGCATACTCCGTGAGACAGTTGGCCAACACAGCTGCACTTTGTATGCGTGTCAGAAGAGACAACGACGACGCAGAGCAGGACTTTGGCTTTGACGCTAACGGGGACTTAGATACCGCAGCTATCGCAACCTTCGTAGGCAGCGGCAATAACGGTTATGTCTCCAAATGGTACGATCAAAGTGGAAACGGTAACGACACAGAGCAAAACACGCACGGAGCTCAACCGCAGATATATAACGGCACGGCTGTCATTACTGAAAACGGTAAGCCAGCGGTACAGGGTCAGAGCAGCACATATCCCGCGACAGCTTTGCTGGGGTCTAGCCAGACACCATTTTCTAGTGGGTTTTTCGTTTATCGCAAAACGGGTAGCAATACACTCAGCACCATCGTGGGCTATGACGCCGCAAGTCAAGTAGACGGGGGCGGCACTACCTCAACTTTCAGCAAGGCGTTATCAGTAATGGGGTCGAATTCGAGTCTTACGCAGTCTACAACCGCAGCAGACAACACCACTCAATTCCTTGGAAGTGCTCATTTAGGAAGCACCTCCAGCGTTAACATCAATGGAACACAAGAAGGCACTGGAACAACTGGGTCAATAATATTAAGAAATATTTTTGCTAGAAACGATTTATTGTATAATACAAACTACGCTTTCGAAGGGCGAATACAGGAAATAGTTTTGTTCACCAACAAACAAAGCAGCACAAATATCAGCGGCATAGAGACGGACATAAACAACTACTTCAGCATTTACTAATGGCACCGATCAAAGAGTTTAGTAGCGCCGACTTGAACACCATCTCCAGGCTGAGTGGGGTAAGCAACGTGCTAGTGAAAGTAAATGGGGCTACAGTAGCTGCGTCTTCTTTCTCTGGCCTTCTTGACACGTACACGGGGGCTGCAGCGGCGTACTCTGTGCGTAAGCTAGACAAAGACTATACTGGTAGTTGCATGCGCATTGTGGTGGACAGTGCCGCTACAGTGGGGACGCTCGATAGCAGCGACCCAGAGTTCGATATTGGATTTGATACTAACGGGGATTTGGACACTGCAGAGATTGTTACTCGGTGCAACAACCCTAGCGGGAACAACTACAACGCTTACGTAACCAAGTGGTACGATCAGAGTGGCAACGGGAACGACGCTACTCAAGACCAGTATACTGCTATGCCGCAGATTTACAACGGTTCTGCTGTCCACACCGTGAACGGAAAACCAGCATTCGACACGATAAGCGGGGCATATTTGACTTCTGGCGCGTTATCTGGGTCTGGCTCGGACACGTTGGTGTTTGTTACGAGTTTAGATGCAAGCACATTTATGTTCTCAGGCCAAAGCACATCATATGAAATGCTTATAGCCCAATCGGGTCAAGCTTATGCACAGATAAACCAAGGAAGCGGAACACCATCTTTCTACTTCGACGGCAGTAGTAGTGCTACGAGTTTATCGAGTCGAGGTGACGTTTATTCGGCTTTTACATCGCAGCGGGTGTGCACGACCTTTGCAGATTTGAGCGCTTGGACGGAGATAAATTTGGGATATTTTCACGGTGCTGGAAGTTTTCCAATGTCAATGTTCCAAGAGCTTATTTTTTGGGACAGCACTCAAAGCAGCACCAACCGCAGCGGCATAGAGGGGAACGTCAACGCCCATTTCCAAATCGGCAACTTCGGGACTCCTACCTCAGGACTTCTCTCAACGTACACAGGAGCTGCGGCAGCGTACTCCGTGAGACAGTTGGCCAACACAGCTGCGCTTTGTATGCGCGTCAGAAGAGATAATGACGACGCAGAGCAGGACTTTGGCTTTGACGCTAATGGAGACCTAGACACTTCAGCTATCGCCACGTTTGTGGGCAGTGGCAACAACGGGTATGTGTCCAAGTGGTACGATCAAAGCGGAAACCAGAACGACGCTGCTCAGACTACGAACGGCGACCAGCCTCAGATATACAACGGCTCTGCTGTCATTACTGAGAACGGGAAGCCAGCGGTAGATTTTACGCGAACTAGTGGTAGAATTGGTCCATTTATGAGTACTTCTAGTTATATCGTCGAAATGAGCCAAAATGACGCCACTGTTTTCACTGTATACAAAAAAGATGCTGGCAACTATGTTTTAACCGAAGGCGACAGCATTAGTCCTGTAAGTTCTCAGTTTATTATGCCATTCTCAAATTCCGTTGTCTGGGTAAACTCGACAACTATTGGAGCTGTTACTTTAGGACAACAGTTGAATTCATGGGTGTACAATGGGTCTACGGTTGCGGCCTATGTTGATGGATCCGTTTCTGGAACCGCAACTTCTGTTACTGTTAATGCAGAAGTCAGAAATAAAACATTTATAGGCACACGCTCAGATACAGAGGACAAATTTGATGGCCGCATACAAGAAATAATTACATATAAAAGCGCCCAGTCAAGTACAAACCGCAGCGGCATAGAGACGGACATCAACGACTACTTCAGTATTTACTAATGACCACAGTCTACCTCCCCGTACAGCCAATAGAGGGCATGGAAAGCATTTACTAACTTTGCAACATGGCAACGATTTACCTACCAGTAGAAGCAACAGATACCCTCACAAGCCAAGAGAGGGCGACAGCGATAAACGCAGAGATTTGGCACATGCGAAGACCAGCGCAATACATCTCTG
>Ga0181392_1000377_pt1 | contig 16938 bp, 22 predicted proteins | sample 15SPOviralmetaG_FD_130083 | JGI IMG/M metagenome (GOLD analysis project Ga0181392, IMG submission 130083) | Marine viral communities from the oligotrophic San Pedro Time Series (SPOT) site, San Pedro Channel, CA, USA - 15 SPOT_SRF_2010-09-15 | ecosystem: Environmental > Aquatic > Marine > Strait... | reverse complement strand
CCGCTGTGAGAAAATTAGCACCCTCAAGATAGGAAGTTGCCAATCCGTGGGTGTACCACGACGTAGCGAAAGTTGTACCAGTAAGCCAGCCACCAATTGCCAGATAAGCAGTGGGAAGAAGTAGTAATCCAGACCAACCAATAAAAACGAAACGATCCCGCTTAAGCCAGTCGTCAAGGACATCGAACCATCCCCTCCTTTGTTGTTGTAATGTTGAAGCAACCATTTTGTTACTTACCTCCTTTAGGTTTTTCTTTTAAATCCGAATTTGTTACTGGTCCATATGGATGATGAGGTTTATGTTCTCTATCCATAGGTTGAGACCCAGTTAAATCTCTGCGAGATTGATTGCTAATGATTATAAATGCATCTTTGTTATACTTACGATCCCCATATTGGGATGCCCACTTTTTGTTGTAAGTTTCACCTTGGTGGATACCAGATACCTGTGTGCCACCAATCTCAACTACAATGTCATCACCTTCTTCCCAACTCAGTTTCTCTACGATAGAGGCAACTTGTTCATTGATGGTAGGTGGTTCCATAATACGTTCTTCAGGATCAAGTTTACCGTGCATCTTCTTGTGTTCTGTTGTAGATAACTACTCGCCCATCAATATGGGTAAAAACTAACTCATCTGTATGACCCCAACAAAGTTCTTCGTAAAGGGCGTTCAGTTTCTCCATGTCCTCATACAAGGCATTGGAGTTTAAATCACTCATGGTTAGAGTTTACCAAATGCTTATCGATAACTTCGATGCGTTCTTCTTCATGAGCAATGATATCTAGTTGATCCTGAATAGCAGCGAGCACATCAGGATGTTCACCGATACCAACAGGGTTCTCCAGATAAACTTCTACGTTTGCTTTTGCTTTGGCAATGTTACCATTAGCATCAGAACGAAGTGCATCTAAAATTTTAAAACGGAGAGTGATAGACATAAAACTTTACAATAACAAAGACTAAAAAAGGGGTCGTAAAGACCCCTTAATTATACCACAAGTGTGATCAACCAACAACTGGTGCGGTGAGTGCTACAGGTGTAGACTCGGCAGCAGCAAGGTCGAGTGGGAAGTTGTGTGCGTTACGCTCATGCATAACTTCCATACCCAGACCAGCGCGGTTAAGAACGTCTGCCCAGGTGTTGAGCACACGACCCTGACCATCAAGGATGGACTGGTTAAAGTTGAAACCGTTCAGGTTAAATGCCATCGTAGAAACACCAAGTGCGGTGAACCAGATGCCAACAACAGGCCAAGCAGCAAGGAAGAAGTGCAAGGAACGTGAGTTGTTGAATGAAGCGTATTGGAAGATCAAGCGACCAAAGTAACCATGAGCAGCAACGATATTATATGTCTCTTCTTCTTGTCCGAACTTGTAACCATAGTTCTGAGATTCTGTCTCAGTCGTTTCACGAACGAGTGAGGACGTAACCAATGAACCGTGCATAGCACTGAATAGCGAACCACCGAAGACTCCAGCAACACCGAGCATGTGGAACGGGTGCATGAGAATGTTGTGTTCGGCTTGGAAAACCAACATGTAGTTAAAGGTTCCCGAAATACCCAAAGGCATAGCATCGGAGAACGAACCTTGACCAAAGGGGTAGACCAAGAATACTGCGGACGCAGCCGCAACAGGAGCAGAGTATGCGACACAGATCCAGGGTCTCATACCCAAGCGATAGGAAAGTTCCCATTCACGTCCCATATAGGCATAGATGCCGATAAGGAAGTGGAAGACTACGAGTTGGAAAGGACCACCATTATACAGCCACTCGTCGAGCGATGCGGCTTCCCAGATGGGATAGAAGTGAAGACCAATTGCGTTGGAAGATGGAACAACTGCACCAGAGATGATGTTGTTACCATACATGAGTGAACCAGCGACGGGTTCACGGATGCCGTCGATGTCCACAGGAGGAGCAGCGACGAATGCTACGACGAAACAGATGGTTGCTGCCAACAGAGTTGGAATCATCAGTACGCCGAACCAACCGACATAGAGGCGGTTATTGGTGGAGGTAACCCACTCGCAGAATGATTCCCACGATGAGGTTGATTGTTGTTGTTGTAATGTAGCGTTAGCCATTAAATTGAAAGGGTTAGATATGAGTGCGGGGAACACTAGTATGATATGCCTGTTGCACCCTCAGCAGCAGGTATTAGAGACTGTTATTTTATGTCGCTGTTTAGTCTCGGTAAGGCGACGAAAACAGTGAGGAAACCCTCACCACGTTCATGTATTTATATTAACACGACCTGAGCACTTTGTCAAGCCTCAGATCCTACAGCAGGGTTTGTACCGGAATCTGCTGAGTCCTGTCATTATACACAATTCTGACAGCAACTGTGACTCCTTACCAGGATTGTGGTACTTGTAGTCACCCTGACGAATGTCCCACCACTTGCCCTGGTAACCAGCGTCAGTGAAATGGTTTAGGAACTCAAGACTATAATCATACACAAAATTTTTATCCATCAAGGACAACGTGGCACCATAGGATACCTGATCCCTGATACCACCTTTCATGTATAACTCCCACCAGTTTTCGTTAAACTCCTGCTCACTATTTCTCCACAGTATTGTGTTTAATGGAGAAAACCAGTCAGTAAAATTAAAATTCAATGACTTTAAGTGATCAGTAAACTGAATTGTGGTAATATAATCCACCCATCCTTTACGATAATACTCCATACACTCGTTAAGGTATGAGTGTCTATGTGGATGCTGAAGACAGAACATCTTCTCACTGTCAAATATAACCTCACTCAGGTCAAAGAAAGTCTCATTGAGTAAGTGTAATCTTGTACCATCACAGTATATACTAGGTCCATCAAAGGGACAGTTGATTTTATAGTAGCGTGATGTCCTTATAGGATGCCCTTGGTTTATACTGGGATATACCTTCCAAGGTCCTACTGCCTCAGCGTCCCCAAAGCATACGTACTCATGTCCTGGTGGCATCTCAGCAGGCAGAGAGCAATAGTTGTTCTCAATACAGGTGTATATCAGCATTAAAATCTATCATGAATGAATGGTCGTGCTTAGCATATATGTATGAAAGACCTGTAATTTCTCGTAGAGCAGAGAGAAAATCTTTTCTTCTAAGAGTACAGTCTAAGTCACCATCTTTAGGATGTTTACCAAGTCTTCCCACTTTATTATAATGCCCCAAAGGTATACCACATGCATTTCTATCCTCAATAATATCAGGATTAAATCCATTGAGTTGTAGTGCTGCGTCAAAAGATATCTGATCTCTGTTAGGACCCATCTCAAAATACTTCCACCATGTCAGATTAAACTTGCGGGTTTGATCATCGATTGTTCTGTATATAATTGTCCCCAAAGGACTACGATAGTTTCTAAAATTATATCCAACCTTAGCAAGTTCTTCTGTAATTCTAATGCCTTGGTCCCAAGTATAGAATAAACATAAGAATCCTTCGAGCATCTCATCATAATAACTAAATCTATTTGGATGACGGAGGATAGTAAACTCTGTTATGTTTTTAGAGAACTCCACAAACTCCTTTGTCATCCTATAGCAAGCATCAATCCATACTGTCCGTTCACCTTCTTCAAAGTAAACATCTGGATTGATCTTAGGGAAAGCTGATAACCTACGAGGACACTGGATATCTACGTCAAGTTTAATGAACTCCCATGGTCCCTCTTGCTTGACAGTTCCATCATGAAACATGACATATCTTACATCAGGGTCATAGTAATGATCTGGAATTCTATCGTATGAGTTTGTAATACATGAGTAGATGATCATACTACAGCACCAAGAACCTTTCTAAGTTTTTTCTGAAAAACTTTTTCGTCTTTAGGTTGGACGAGTGGATAGTTATGTGAGTATGGTTTCGCACGAGTTGATTGACTCAGATCAACTTGCAAATCAACTCTAGGAACATTCTTACCAAAAACCAGGTACTGAGCAATAGCACTGGTGATCTGATCACAACGATATAATTTATCACCTACGAACCACCTCCAGTATTCAGCATTGAATTCCGCAACTGCTGATGTATTATGTCTCCACATACAACAGTTGATTGTATGATCAAACATCGATGGTCGATAACCAATAGTTCGAATGTCCCGAGCAAGTTTTAAAAGATTATCCTCGGGCAAGAATCCCCACTTATAAACCTTCATAAACTCTCCCAATAGTGTACGTTTCTCTGGGTGATGCTGTAGTGTAATCTCGCCTGTGCTGAGGATGTCTCGCGACCTATCAGCAAATGTTTCGTCCATACTATAACAGGCATCCACCCACACATGCGGTTCATCAAACCATAAGTGAGACAGACACCTGATACGATACGATTTTAGAACAGGATCACCTTCCTCAGAGATCTTAATGAACTCCCATGGTCCCTTCTGCTCAACTGATTTGTCATAAAAAAGCACATACTTCACACCCGAATCATAATGCTGATCCGGGATTGTGTCGTATGCGTTAGTGATTGTTGTGAATATAATCATCAATCATAATTCAGTTTAGTCTCTTTACTAATCTGACCTAGTGACTCTCCAATAATCCTATTAGAAACCTGACCAGGTTCACGTAAGAACCATCCTGTACAAATGTATTTGTTATTATCACCTGTCAAGAAAGCACCGCGATGCATGTGAGTATAACAAGCAGGCCAAAGAACAACAGTTCCTCGCGTCGGATGGAAAGACTTCTTCTGATAAAGGAAATCTGTAGCACCACCATCTTCAGGTGGAATATCATTCAAGTAAATCATCCATGTAAGAACACGGTCGCGATACATGAAGGATCCATTTTCACAATGCCATACGTGGAATCCACCGCCAGGTTCAGTCTTCTGAAGTTTACATGTCCAGGAGGAGACTGGATCAGCAGAGTTAGTGATACCTTGATACTCTTTAGCATACATCTCAAATGCCTCACCAAGAGCTTGATTGACCTGTGCTGCGAGACCAGGATCAGCCGTCTCAAGATAGATGCCGTAGTCTTTACGACCCATCAAACCGTTAGAGAACTGCGTATCACCGTCACCAAAAGACTCTAGAGTATACTCCCCATTTCCATAACATTCCGCCTTAACATATTTAATTCCGTACCAATAATCAAATGCCTTGATAAGAATGTCACAAAATTCTTGAGACACTAGACCTTCGGCAACACCGATATGATCATAGAATTTCATCTGAACTGGTTGTTGCTCGCTCATTGCTGTACGTATGCTTGGGGTGGTAGTCTGCCGACATATTCATCAAGGATCATTAGCTCCTCAGGTTTGATATCTTGTCCGTTTTGTTTCCAATAATTTTCTAATCCTGCTTGACTATCCTTATGGAAGATATCAATGTGCTCTTCATGGATGGCAGAACCCATGTCAAGTTTATAGTTAAAGATTGGGACAGCATATCCCTTGCCACTATCTAGGATCAAATCCTCAGATACTGCACGGGGTTTGATGTTCTGGTCAATCTTCCAGAAGTTACCGCGCTGGTGTAACTTTAGCACCTTTTCTGCGTGGTGTCTAGTAATAATATAACAAGCAGCAGAGAAATCGTTGATAAATCTCAGGTGTAGTTTGAGATGAATACCCTGAGGATTGATGATTGTAAACTGACAGGTATCAAAGTTGATTGGAAGTTTATTACGAACGTCAGTCCACTTAAATGCCCAGTGCTTAGCAGTGTTTAAGTCTACATCATCTTCCATAATCATGACCTCATCAAGGTCAGTCTCATTCACAAAATACTTAATTGCTTCTAAGTGAGTTAGCACACATCCAATCTCACCAGGGTTCATGTTATCAGGAACTCTACCCTTCAGTCTGTCAGTAGCATCATCACTGCCATCAATACCAGTGATGCGATGATGGTTCTCAATCTGCCAATAGGCAAGATGATCCTCCATATACCTACGGCGATCTGGATATCGATCCAGATTTAACCACAAGACAAGAGGAAAGTTCTTAAGCTTCGGTGCTGCTTTGTTCTTGTCCATTATCAATTGCTTGCTGTCTTCTAACTTTGGCGTACTCAACGTTGTCATAGTATTCAGAAAGTTTGCCTTTAGACATCGCTCTCAGTCTTTCCCAAAGAGCTCTGTTCTCCTCAATATGTGGATTAGTAAACCAGGAGTTAGAGGTTCTAGTGTGCTCTAGGTGTAGGATGTCGCCATTATATCGGATGACATTAGACAAAGCATTAAATCTCATGTAACGCTCGTCATCCTCGTATCCATAGGAGACGAAGTTCTCATTCTCCATACCGAGGCGGATGTATTCTTCACGGTCAAAGAACTGACAGAATCCATACTTAGCATCCCACTTTCTACACTGACCTTCGAAGGCGTCGTAGTTAAAGTTTGAGTTGATGAAGGCACTTACACTTTCATCTGTAGGAGTACATTGGATTTGATACTCACCAAACCCATAAGGATATACACACTTGACAGGTTCTGGTTTGGCACCATCCTCAGGATAATATCCATTAAGAATATAATCAACTGCCTTAATATAACTCAGTTGAGGTAGAAGAATATCACTATCATAGTTTACAACTACTGGAGTATTGGCAGCGATTGCCATGTCATTAAGCAACCGAGTACGATGAAATGTATAATCTTCACTCTTCTCAAAGATATGATAGATCATAGCCATCTCTTCTTCCAGAAGAGCTTGCTCTAGTTGTGGAACAACAGCACTCTTAAATATAGATTCTTGATCAAGTTCATAAACAATAATATTTGTTTTAAAGTTTCTACAAAGATATATCAATGTAGTAATAATATTACGCATACGATCAGCAGACTCAACCCTCAAAGGGATCAAAAACGTTGCCTGCTCTAAACCGTAGCGTGTAATTCCTTTCTGCTCTAACATCAAATTACCTCCCAATTACTACAATAAAGATCTGTTGTATCATGTGCTGAAGTATACCCTGTACCAAACCACTTACTAGGAGCGATGATTCTCTTGTCAGGGTTCTCGCTCAACCAAGATCCCCACCAGGAGAAAGAAGAGTTAGCAATGATGAAGTCACTACAGAGTGACATCATACAAAGGTCAGCAAGGTTGTCTCCGCCTTCGGAAACAAGGAAACGATCATTGTCGAATTGATCATTGCACCAAGCAGGATCGTCACTAAAAACAATAACATTCCGACTAGAATCAAATTTGTCCAACGCGGCGTCATAGTATTCCTTGGAACACGGTGGATGGTTATCAGAGTTCACCAAATAATCACCACGACGGACGTGTAGAGCAATAGGTTTCTCTACCGTTGCGACCATCTGCTTACAAGGATCTAAAATATTATTCTTAAACTGGAAGTCCTCACGGATCTCCTTCTCAATATGCTCAAAGTATTTGGTTGACTGTAGATAGGCGTATACATTATGCCCATCAGGCATGTTGTCAAATAGATTCTGATCAAATCTAAAACTTGCTTCCTGAACATAAGGTCCAGGGCAGGTAGCAATATTAGTCAGACCTGTAAGTTTAAATGCCTCAAACAGTTGGTGGTCTGTCCACTCATCTACAAAATCACTAGCAGGGATACAAAACTCATATCCTTTATGTGCTGCGATGCCACGAAGTCCAGCGTACTGGAACATTTGGTTTCCCAAACGCCCATGTCTACCGAGGTGGTTAAATCCAATCACGTATGCTTCTCCTTCAAATAATCAATTTCAGTAGGGATAAGATGCTCGTATGTTCTCTGAGTTTGGTTTTGGTGCTCTCTATTAGAGATGTGATAGTCAGTTAAGACTGCGGGATCACCGTGATATTTATAGAGTCTGTAATACATATCACAATCCATAAGCATCGTTAACTTCTCATCAAAGTATTCGTCGATGCCATTCCTCATTGCTAGGATAGAAGGAGAACTCAAAGTGTTTACACCTTCCAACAATCTGTCGTTATACTCAGGAATCTTTGGATTGTAATGCGTATGACCGTCGTCAAGGGTATGAGCAAAACCAGTCACTGCCCAGTCTACCTCATCGGCAAACGCTTTGTCAAGTTCTTCTACTAAATTTTTTGTCAGGATAAAGTCATCCTGAAACATAACCTTCAGTATTTCTCCGTCAGCATGACGTAACGCACAATTAGTATTGGCACTGATCTGCCCACGCTTGTCTTCATTCTTGACATAGTTGATTTCAAACTCGTTAGCATACTCTTTACAGGCTTCGAGAACAACATCGGTTTTACTGTGGTCGGAAATCCAAACATTAAAATCTTTGTTTGTTTGATTTGCTAGAGCATAAAAAATATCGAAGAGGTAGCGTTGTGCTTTCCCCTTCGATTCGTAAGTTGGTATACAGAAACTGACTCTCATCACGTATGTAGAATAGCGTTTTCCTTGATATCGGCAAGGATAGTTTTGGTCAGACGAGGAACAACATCGTTCTCACTATGGAATTGCTTTGCCTTCTCATAGTTTTCTTCGATGACATCCTTCTTATCATTATAAAAGTCTTCGTTGATGTTTGTAAGAATCCTCTTCAGGTCCTTGACATCATCGAATGTAACGACTCCATCCATATTAAACCAATCACCAAGATTAGGACAACCGTAGTAGATAGGAATAGTTTTGCTTGCGAAGCAGTCGATAACTTTTTCGGTAAAATAATTTTTCTGCTGCGAGTTTTCTACTGCGATATGGAACATCGCCGTGTCAAAGAAATCGTTCCGAGTCTCATGGAACGGTGGTGACATATGTTGATAGACAGTCAGACCATTAGCATCATCAATTGGAACTAGAAAGTCAAAGATTTCTAGTCGTAGTTTATGTCCGGGAGTTTGGATTTTACTGCTGGTTACAAACGTGATGGATGGTTTCTTATTAATCTTTAGATTCTCAAAGTCCAACCAAGATGCTCCCCATGGGAACAGTTCTGCGGTTGGATACTTGTCTAGAATAGACTGTGTGAATGTATAGATTCTATTAAAACTATGTGAGTTTGCTAGAGCACCTTCATTGATAGTTGGTGCTACAGCATATGGTTCTGCTAGGAACAGGATACGATAGTCTGCGTCTTGATCATAAGAAAGATTGTCAATGGACACACTGACTTTCTTATTGCCAACTTCTAGTCCTTCGTCACCCCATGGATTCCACCACAGTTGGAACACTTTTGCTTTCATCGTATTTCTTGAAAATGATAATGGAAACCAAAGGTTTCTTTCTCGCTGTCCGGGAGTGTTGCCTCCCTGGCAAACTTACTAGCAACATTTACAGGAGCAAACTTACATCCGTTTGCCTCAAAAATATGTCTATTATGAACACAAATGTTGCCGTCCTCATTATATAGACCGGCATTCATATGCTTGTAGAAATTACCAACGTTGACCTCCCAAGGAATCTCTACATGAGCAGGTAGATCTAGTAACTTCTTACTTCTTAGCGAGAAACCCCCGTTGCCGACCCGCTGGTTTTTTCCCCAGGGATCCAGATAGGCGTTGGGATCATCTCGCCATGGTGCTCCAATGTAGTCATAGTCCAACCAACTGCTGTCCCACAAATGAGGACGAATAACATAACCATCTGGGTGGATAAGGAGAAGGTGGGAAGTCTCACAGTGTTGTGCCAGATTGTAGATGCAGTAAAAGTTAAAGTCGTTAATAGACTGAATGGGATAAGTCTTCTCATAGGTAACTTGAGGATCTAATCCCTCAGGGTTTCCATGACTACCAAGAAACTTAGCAGCACCCCACTCAATCTCTTCACAAGATTTATTGATCGCATATACAGCGTCAGGGATATCGATGTCTGCCAAGATAAGCAGTGTTACATCAGGAATCTTTAGCACGTTTCACTGCTCGGTTGAATACAGAAAATAGATCAAGCAAATTCATATCAATGTTTTGTGCTTCATCAAATAGATGCTGATTGTTAGTCAACAATGTCTTGGTAACCTTAATAAAATCATCTACCCACAGAACAGGATAATCCTTATAAAGTTCCTGTAGATAGTCTGACTTCTTCATAATAGGAACACGCTTTAAGTATAGCACTTCCCAGTTACGATGACAATCCACACCATTACCTTGTGGACAGATCATAAACTTATGCTCTAGGATCTTCTGACAGTACACATCATAAGAAGCACGTTCGCCAACCGTAGCAAACTTTTTCTTGGAGAAGATGTCACGAATGTTACCACGCTCACTAAGATTGGTATGCTCAGCATGGTTGATGTAAAGAAGTTTCTTTGCTCTTACATCCTTTCCCATGAACGCCTTGAGTATTCCGATTCTGTTGTCACTGGGATGTATAATTCTCTGTACCCCATACGGGAACGGGTGTAACTTGCCACCAAATCCGACAGCATTTGTTCCATAGATCGCAGCAACATTCTTAGGAATTTTTTCATGAATATCATTTGTAATAGGTGTGTCTTCTAGGTTTGTGAAAATAATAAACTTAGTATTTGGAATAGATTTACAGAGTTTCAGTAAATCATTAGTCTCCATAAGACCATCAACCCATTTCTTATCATCTTCATTAGAAGTATAAACGTCGCGATTGTAAAGTCGAATATTGTCGATGAACAATGTCATCCACTCTTTAGTCTCCGCTAGTTCTACAAAGTCTTCGTTATCAGTAGACGCCTGTGACATGAAGGCACCAGGAACTCTACCAATACATCCAGATTGATCACCAAATGAGTAATCACATTTGTTAGATACTGCTACCCCTTCAATTACATTCATCCTCTAATAAACCTCGACAGTTTTTCTTGGTTGTTTACAATATAGTCAGGAAAAGATTCGTCAATTGGAACCGTCGTTGGTTTGTATAGATAATCTCTTCCGTAAGGGTCCACACCCTTCGCTATACGGTCCTCCATGGTGTCTCTAAACTGCTGGAGGTTATTCTCTTGGTGCTCGTAAGCATCCATCTTAGAGCGGACCATATCAGCATCTCCGAAGAAGCTCCAATGCCAAGCAGCGTCGTCTACTTTCCATGCTTCCTTATGTGACTCACGTAAGAAGTCAATACTCATAGTCTTGAGTTTGCCCATCGTGGCAACCCTAGGACCCATCCATGCCTTCTCGCAGAATAGATTTAGATAGTAATAATAGACAGGACCACGGAGAACATAATGATTATTAGGATCAAACCATTCTCTCAACGATTCAAGCACTTTAGGATTGGCAATCTCATCAGCATCGCTACTAATAATGATGTCATCATCCTTAGCATCATCTAAAAATCCAAAGATAGCACTGTCTTTATGGAAGCAAGCACGTTGATAATGTATGGGAAGTTTGTGAATACCATGGTCAATCATGTTTCTATGGTATGGAACTCCTTGCCAGAACTCTTCCAGATTATCATAGTCATCTACAGTGACGTGATGAATAATCTTATCCTTCCACTTAGCAAAACGTTCTTGATTCTCAAGAAAGTATAGTGGTTTTTCTTTGCCAGTAAATGTAACAGTTGCTTCATTAATAACAAAATAATCTACCACGTCACCAAGGATTTCCATCCTCAGTTCGAGTAGATCTAGTTCATTATAGAAAGTAAAGACATCAAATAATTTCATAGTTAACGTTTAGTGTCATTCTAATGTTTTTAGATGGAGAAGAACTAGCGTGGAACTTTCGGTGCCCATTAAAGACAACTAACTTCCCACGTTCTACAGGTTCTCTGTGGATTACTTCTTCACCATCAAAGAAGAACGTGTCTCCATCTGAGTCATTGATATAATACAGAGCAACTAAATGATCAAAAGGACAATCCACATGTTTATTATGTGGTACACCATACTGCTCTGATCTAGGCCAATGACATGTAATGTGTGCTCTTAACTTCTTAGTAGAACTAAATCCATATTTCTCTGGACTAACAGCACGATCAAAATACTCCCAGGGGTAGTGAGAAAATTCTTTACGATTAATTCTCCCATCATTACGAATCATACCATAAGAAAAATATGGGTTCGAAGGTAATCCCAATTCTTCTACTTTCTCAATAGGTAGAGCACAGTCAGGAGCATAATACCAAGGAGATTCTAATGCTAATTTCTCAAGACGATCAACGATCTTGTTAGGTAGATGGGTTATATGTAAGAATAAATCGTCTTTGCTCATCGGAGTTCTCCCACTCACCTGGTTTTATATAGTCTTCTCCCATAGGCATGAGATGGACCCTTACATCTGTGTCGCCAAGCATTTTATAGTTTAGATGTTCTGTCATATGAACATCAGTACAGAAGAAGTGTTTAACATTACTACTACACAACGCAGCAGCAATACCAAACGTTCCAACTCCAGAGTTTGCCAAGTGTGTTGCTGCCATCAGAGTAGCAAAGTCTCTTTCTACCGTTGTAGACTGGACAGTCACCTTAGGATTCTTTCGCAACTCTTCTACTATCGGGTTATGTGAGTCTGGTTCTGTAACCACCAACGCTTTATTATAGATCCCAATGAGTTGGTCGTAAAAATAAAAAGGATTAGGAGCATATTGAACAGGGTTAGAAGTCCCTTGGTCAAATACATCTCCACTACGAATATGAATGACAATAGTGTCATCACCAATAGGATCGACCTTCGGTATCTGTAGATTCGGTTCCACATACGTCTGGCAATAACGACGCATGTTCTGATAAATGTAGTCAGTTGGAATGTTTGTCTCTTTGTACGGACCCTCCCAGTAGAACCACTTTGATGATAGTTCTCCAGTGCCCTGTCCAAACGTTGTCTGGTGCTTTTCGATAATCCCATGTTCTAAATCCTGTGTGAATGTGGATTTAAGAATATCCGCTGCCATACATGCTATAGCACATTGCTGGATATTATTACCCAGTCTTCCATACCAATGTGAAATTTTAACCATCGATAAAGAGATTCCTTGCTTCTGCTTGACTAGAAATAAAAGGACCCCAGACAGTCTCTGGAACTACCTCTGGGTCTATCCACCAGTCTTCATATGGATTACTACCATTACAAACATCACCCGCCACCAGTTGATATCCCAGATTCTTTAGGAACTCTCTAGACTCATCACGCCACTGACCACCATCCTTATAGATGTCAGTCTCAAAGGTAATGACAGAGAATCTATACTCATCATGAGGTAGATTCTTAAGTGCTGCTAAGGTGACAGCAGGTGGTTCACAATCTACAGAAGCATAATCAATACGTTTTGTACGCCACTTGGCATCCTTAAATGCCTGCTTCCAGTCGAAGGTAGTAGCGTCTGCCGCGTAGCATGGTTGATTACGCTCTTTGTTAAAAAGGTTGACCATGTTACCATCGATCTCAACAGAGATACCCTTCCAACCAAACGACGACTCTAATAAGACCGTGTTGTTTAGTTCAGAAGGGTGGTTAGCACCAATCTCAATATATTTTCCAGACCTCTTACCCCGAAGCATAGTAAGGGCAAAGAGATCTTGGTATGCCTGAGACCAGTTCATACTGATCTCATCTGATCTAGGGAACTCATGACGGAGAATGTCCGTCGTAATACTATACTTCGTATTCATTAATCCAATCTTTAATGTCAATAGTGGGTTCCCAGTCCAAATAATAACTTGCTTTGCTATTGCTGGCAAGTGTTTCTCTACACTCACCAGGACGTTCTGGGATGAACTCTATATTGTCAGAGATCATGGCAGCGATCTCGTTGACAGAATAGTTCTTGCTGGTACCAATGTTGATCGTTTGGTAACCACCAATAACGCTATCTATACAAGCAAGATTTGCCTTTACAACGTCCTTCACATGAGTAAAGTCACGTCTTTGCTCACCATCTCCAACAATAGTTAGTGGTTGATTTAGTTTCTTTTGCTCCAAAAATAATCCAACCACAGGAGCATAAGTTCCTCTAAGTGGTTGACGATCTCCATACACGTTAAAATATCGAAGAGTGATACACTGAAGACCAAATAGATCTGTGTACATCTTACATATACCCTCAGCACCAATCTTAGATACTGAGTATGGGTTCAGTGGGTCAGGGATCATGTCCTCCTTTAGAGGAGGTTTATTCTTCAGACCGTAGGAGGATGATGTAGAAGAGTTAATAACTTTCTTAACACCTGCCTCACGGGCAAACTGTAGGACAGTGGCAGTACCAAGAACATTGGTCTCAACACACTCAATAGGATTGTTTAGTGCGGGTTGAATTCTAGAATGTGCTGCTAGGTGAAACACATAATCCACACCATCATAGAAAGTCTTCGTATGTGGATTGCAGATAGACTGCTTTACATACGTTGCTTCCTCATTATAAAAGAACTCTTCATTGGCAGTAGAAGATTCATCGTCAATAACAATGACTTCATAACCACGAGCAATAAGTCCATCTACAATGTGGGAACCGATGAATCCGGCTCCCCCAGTTACCAATACTTTACTCACTATAATTGTCCTCTACAAACTTCTTAATGACCTGAGCATCAATCCATTTATAAGTTTTACGGATACCTTCCTCTAGGGTCTGACTGTAGTTCCAATCAAGTTTCTCACGGATGAGATCGTTGTTAGAATTGCGACCACGGACACCTGTGGGTCCATCAATATGAATTTTTTCTACATTCTTATTTGCTACACGAGCAGCAGTGTCTACCAGTTCATTAATAGTGACCATTTCTTCGGAACCAATGTTCACAGGACCCATGAAGTCACTATCCATCAGTCGTCTAGTCGCTTCAATGCATTCGTCAATGAACAGGAAGGAACGAGTCTGTAAGCCATCTCCCCACACCTCGATTGCTCCACCTTGCTCCGGGAGGTAAGCGACCTTACGGCAGATTGCAGCCGGTGCTTTCTCCTTTCCTCCCATCCAGGTCCCCTGCGGTCCAAAGATGTTGTGATAGCGAGCGACCCTAACAGGAATACCGTGATTACGGTTATAAGCAAAGTAAAGTCTTTCGCTGAAGAGTTTTTCCCAACCATATTCCGAATCAGGAGAAGCAGGGTACGCATCGTTTTCTCTTAATCCAGGATTGTCTGTTTCTTCTTGAGCATAGTCAGGGTACATACATGCTGAAGAACTATAGAAGATCTTAGTATGCTTAGTGCCTTTCAGTTCATTAAACTTATGCTGTGCCTGTAGCAAGTTTAGGTTGATCGCGGCAGAATTATGCATGATGTCTGCGTCATGCTCACCAGTAAAGATATAACCAGCACCACCCATGTCGGCAGCAAACTGATAAATCTCGTCAAAAGGTTCTAGAAACTTATCTACAATCTGATGATAAAAATTACCTTGATATCCAGCAAACTTAATAAGACGATTTACCCAACTGTAGTCACGTAGGTCGCATGTGATAAACTCATTTGCCGCAGACTTCTCAAATTCAGGATCCTTCAGGTCAGCACCTCTGACCCAATAACCTTCTTCGCGAAGACGTTTCACCATGTGACTGCCGATAAAACCACCGGCTCCAAGGACAAGAGCTCGCTTAGTGTAATTCATACTGGATGATAAAAAAGATGTTCTTTACGATACTTGGTAACAACCTCATCTATGTAGTCTAGCATAGGTTCGGTAATAACAGGACTAGAACCTAGGAAAAATACATCATCTAGAACTCTAGATGCGTTAGGGTAGTTTTTATAGTCTTCTAATCCTCTATATGCCGGATGCATTAAAATATTACCCGCAAAATAATTTCTAGTTTGGATGTGATTTTCCTCTAAATATTTTACAAGGTGGTGTTTACCTTGTTCGTAGACAATCGGAACACCAAACCAACTTGTTTCTGCATGTTCTTTTTCCTCAATAACCCTCGCACCAGGGATCTTAGAGAAGATCTCATGAAGTCGAGCTTTGTTGCGACGACGGATAGCATGTATCTCATCTTGCTTCTCCAACTGTACGAGACCAATAGACCCTTGCAGGTCAGCAGGTTTAAGGTTGTATCCTTGGACGCCAAAGACATACTTATGATCGACATCCTTGTCGTACCCTTCCAACCAGCGGTCAAATCTGTTACCACAAACACCGTTGGCCAGTTTATTCTGGGCTCCTACACAGAAGCAACCACGACCCCACCAGGCGTAAGATCTAGCGATCTGAACAATCTCCTCAACGTTAGAGGAAACCATTCCACCTTCAATCGTGCTGATATGATGCGCTGGATAGAAAGAACAAGACGCTGCGATGGCGTGTTTGGTAAGGAACTCACCTCGCCACTTGCTACCCAAGGAATCACAGTTGTCCGCGATATAGTGGATGTTGTAAGCGCGAATAATCTTGATAAACTCATCAAAGTCATAGGGATTACCAAGGACAGGAGAAGAAAAACACGCTCTAGTCTTGGTGGTAATCTTGGACTTGATCTCATCTAGATTCCAGTTCAGATCATCATAGTTTACATCTACAAATACAGGTTTTAGACCGTTCTGAATGATGGGATTGATCGTGGTTGGGAATCCACAAGCACAGACAATAATCTCATCACCATCTTCCCACTGGAAATACTTCTTCAGAGCAGCAATCATCACCAGGTTGGCAGATGATCCACTGTTCACCATCACACTGTACCCAAACTCAAATCGTTTTGAGAAGGCACGCTCAAATTTATTCACCTCTTCGCCAGCAGGCAACCACTTACCGTTTAGAAGGTTAGTGATTGCTGCTGTTACTTCTTTGTCATCCCAATATGGACCTGAGTAATAGATAGGTTTACCAGGTTCCCAATCCTTATTGGCAAGGTATGGGAATAGATCTTCACCTTCTGCCCGTAGGTTATCAATAAACCCCGATACCTTTTCGCTTATAGACATAAGTCTTTAACAATAAATTCGTTCGTAATGTGTTGCTCAAATCCAAGAGACTTAAGTTTATTAGTGTCCAACCAGAAGTCGCGACACTGAACATCTTTGTGAAACTGAGGAGGATCCATACTCGTGATCTTTCCTCTTGACTTTATGTAGTAGTCGGCAAGACTGATAATCTCAGACACCCTAGT
>Ga0181392_1000376_pt1 | contig 16951 bp, 6 predicted proteins | sample 15SPOviralmetaG_FD_130083 | JGI IMG/M metagenome (GOLD analysis project Ga0181392, IMG submission 130083) | Marine viral communities from the oligotrophic San Pedro Time Series (SPOT) site, San Pedro Channel, CA, USA - 15 SPOT_SRF_2010-09-15 | ecosystem: Environmental > Aquatic > Marine > Strait... | reverse complement strand
TCTACCGAATCCGTAAAAGTTCTTTCTTTTGCAAAAGTAACCAGACCAGAAGTTGGAGATGTTAACGCACAGTATTTGCAATTAACTGTTCTTGGTAGAAAAGATTTTCTAGATAATCTCTTCCTTGAGTATGATGATAATGTAACCACAAAAAGAAGATTCCTTTATAAGTCTTTAGCAGAAGTTCAGCAAGAGATCAATGATGTGGGATACATTGTTGACTATAGCAATACTATTGTACCTTTGGTTGGTATAGCAAAACCAAAAGATGTCAGCCTAGTTGGCAGACCTGATGGATTTAATGCAGACACCGATATTGTTATTTCTCGCGGTAAACTTGCTGATGGAACAGCAATTTACAATGGTAAATTTAATCTATCCTATTTCAATCCAGTATTCTTTACTCGTTTGCTTGTAGATTCTACTATTAGCAACGGATTTGCACCTGGTAAATATATCACAGGTTCCACCAGCGGTGCCTATGGGGTTGTAGAAGGCAATGCAAATGGATTCTTGTCTCTTGGTAAGAGTCTTTACGTTAAGACTCTGTACGGGACCTTCTTGCCTGGTGAGACAATTACAAGTGAAGAGGGAGATCTCCTACGTATTGCAGGTGAAAATACTATTTCTCACTTTGTTGTTTCTAAACAAGGAACTGGATATACTGCTGGTTCTAGAGTTTCTATCAATGGCACTCGCTTTGAGCTTAAAGATGTCAATGTAGGCATCAACGGAGGAACACTTTACAAGATCGAAATTTTAAATAGAGATGTTTTGCAGACAGAATATTCTGCACCTCCAACTATTGACATTGAAGGAACTAGTACGATTGTCACTAATGTTATTCCTGTTCTATTCAAGAACACTGTTCTGACTTATACAGCACAGAATGTTAAGTCTCTATATTCAGAGTTTGGATCTTCCAGTAAGTTCTCTGCTGATATCGAAACTCAAGATACAGAATTCTCCGAAACAAAAGCTGTAACCCAATACACATTTAGTGGAACTAAAGGTTACAAATATATTGAGTGTAATGGATTTGGTGCAGATGCATCACTCATGCTCGTCCAAGGTGACGTTATTCAATTTAATGATGATACTGGTAGACTAAACAAATTTATTGTAGATCTAGTAACTATTCCAAAAGGAACTGATAAGTCCAGAATTTATTTCAACAGTGCCCTGCCTGATACAGTAACATCAGTAGCTGTTGTTAGATTGCGTCCTATTATTACAAATGGAACCACATCTACACTTCTGTTCCCAACTGGTAGTAAAGAAGTTGGTAGTCTTGTCAAGTCCACAGAAGACACCAAGATTAGTTATTACATCAGAAGAGATTTTGTAACTACTGGTAGTGACAATGGTGGCAACATTACATTTGCTGCTCAATTAGATTTTGGTACACAGAGATTTGTTCCTTTCACAGAAAAAGATTTCCTAATCACTGTTCTAGACAAGGGTGGTTCTGATCTGGTTGAAACTGGTGATGTTGTTTATGTGTCTCCAGATTTTGTCAGCATCCTTAATACTACTGACGCCACATCTGGTCTATCTTCTGGTAGTATCACACTTACCTTCCCTGGTAACTATTTTGGTAATAATGTAACTAACTTCCCCAAATTGAAGTTGACTGCTACCATTGAAGTTTCTAAAGGTAGACCCAAGCTCAAGACAGCAGTTAAAAACAAGAGAATTGTCATCACCTCTGCTGGCGATCAGGTATTGCCTCTACGTGGTCTCGATTACGATAGTGACAGCAGTGAAATTCTATCTTACTCTGATGTATTTAAAGTAAGATACATTTACGAAGGGTCCACATCTGCTCCTCCAACAGTTGACGTTAATGGTAATCTGGTTGTTGGTACTGATCTAACTGATAGATTTACTTTTGATGATGGACAAAGAGATACATTCTATGATGTGTCTAGAATCGTACTAAAGCCTGGTTTTACTCCACCTGCAGGACAAGTAGTTGTAGCATTTGATTACTTCGAGCATTCTCAAGGTGACTTCTATACAGTTGACTCATATATTCATGAGGCAGGTGTTGTAGCAGATGAGATCCCTGATTTCAACTCTGTTGTACATGGTAACTTGAGTTTGAAGAACGTCATTGACTTCAGACCGAAGGTAGACTCTACTGCTATTATTACTGGATTCCAAGATACTTCACTACTCTCACAAGTAGAATACATCAACTTTATTGGTGCAGGTGGTTCTGTATCCAGTACACCATCTTCTGCTAGATCTCTACCATATACTATTTCCTTTACTGAATCACAGTATCTGGATAGAATTGATGGTGTTTTCTTGAATAAGAAGGGTGAGTTTATTATCAAGCAAGGTAATTCATCACTCAATCCAAGCAAGCCAGAAATCATTGAGGATGGTATTCCTCTCTATTACATTTTCATTCCTGCTTTCACCAAGTCAAGTAAGGATGTAAGAATCACTCCTGTTGACAACCGTCGTTTCACGATGCGTGACATCGGTAAACTAGAGAAGCGTATTGAGCGTCTTGAATATTACACCACGTTGAGTATTCTTGAGCAGCAAGCACTTAACATGCAAGTTAAAGATACTCTAGGTATTGATAAGACCAAGAGTGGATTCCTAGTTGATAACTACGAGACTCATACTGTAGGTAATGTTAAATCTATTGATTATCTGTGTTCTATCGATGCACAACAATCTGTATTGAGACCACAGTCCAAAGAGGATAATTTTACACTGAAGGAAGTTAATACAAGATCAGATCAAAGAAGAATTGCTGGGTATGCTAATTCTAATGGTGTTATAACACTACCATTCTCTAATGTTTCTTATGCGAATAATGATTTTGCTACAAAAACTTTAAATCCAAACCCATTTGTTGTCCTACAATATGTTGGTGATGCTGCAGTTCATCCTAATGTTGATCAGTGGTACAATGACACTGTGGCACCTTTAGTTACAGATAACAATACTAATTTGTTCTCCGTATTCCTTGGTAAGCAAGATGTTCGTGTTGCATTCTCCAGTATCTATAACTCGTTTATTATTAACTGGGTTGGTGTAGATAAGTCATTCTACAACCTGAAGAGTTTTGCCGAAAATAATACTAGAACTGCAGAGGCAACTGTACAGAGTGCGACTACATCAACTTCTTCTAATATCAGTCCGCAAAATAATGAGATTGCAAAGGGTGTAGGATACAAAACTATTAATGGTACTAATGTAGCAAATGCTCTTAAGTTCTTTGCTAGATCTATTCCAATCAAATTTATCATTAGAAGAATGAAGCCAAAGACACAGTTGAGTGTCTTTATGGAGAAGAGAAACATTGGTCGGTGGGTTAATCCAGACTCTAGATTTACAGGTATTGCAGGAAACTCTCCAACGGTATTCAGTAGCAATATTACTACCGATGAGTATGGTAATGCTAGTGGAATTATTCTAGTCCCATCAGGATATGCTCCAAAGGAAAATACTTCTTGGACAGGTGATATCAATACAGTGATTATGGATGATACTTCAGAAGAATTGTATTTCTCTACAGGTGCAAAAACAATTAGATTTACTTCTAGTTCTAGTGACTCTGATATCACTACTGTAGATTCTTTCGCAGAAGTTAAGTTCTATGCTACAGGTCTTCTACCAGAAGCACCTGCATCCATCATCTCTACAGCACCTGCTATTTTCAAAGCAAATGAGGGCGTTCAAACTATTGATAGCAATACAGAAAATAGTGCAAGACCAAATCCAATGGCACAAACTTTCTCTGTGGAAAACTTTGAAGGTGGTATGTTTACAACTGGTGTTGATCTATTCTTCAATAAGAAGAGTTCATCTATTCCTTTGAGAGTCTACGTCACTAATGTAGAGAGTGGCAAGCCTGGCAAGTATATTTTACCTGGAACTCAAACCACTCTATATCCTGATACTTTTATCAAGGTATATTCTTCTGGAAACATCACTATTAAAAAGGACGAGTCAATAACTGGTAGACAGAGCCTTGCATCTGGTCCTATTGCTAAAATTTTGGATAGAAATAACTTTGAAGTTGTTCCTTCTTCTAATGGCGATATCTTCCTCACTAATGAGCAAGTATATACATTTATATTGAGTAACCATAATGGTAGTTCTTTTATTGCTAATGAAGATCTGACCTTAAATTCTGTAACCACATACAACAATGCAAACAATGCTACTATTGGTTTAAAGATCGCAAAAGACTCTGGTCGTGTATCTAAACTCAATATTACCAATCTTGGGTCTGGTTATGAGAATGCAACTATTACTATAGAGAGTCCTCAACTACCTGGTGGTAGTAATGCTACTGGATCTGTTAAAGTCTCTGGCGGTCAAATCTTCTTTAGCGAAGTTGCGCTAGCAGGTAGAGGATATACTGAAGCACCATCTATTGTTATTAGAGGAACTGGTGCTGGAAACAACGGTGCTGTAATTGAATCAGAAATTGAAATTGATGAACCAGCAGTCAGAATGGGTATTGCCATTGATGAAGCAGGATCAATTCAATCTACAACTCCCACTAGATTCAACTTCGAGTATCCAGTATATCTACAAAACAATTCTGAATATGCACTCAACATTGAGTGTGACAGTATTGAATACGAACTATGGGCATCTAGACTAGGTGATACTGATATCTCTTCTGGTATCGTTGTTAACGCACAACCGTTACTTGGTTCTGTATTCAAATCACAAAACGTAGATAACTGGACTGAAGATCTATTTGAGGATATTAAGTTTACTCTTTACAGAGCAGAATTTGATAACTCCAGGTCTGGAGAAATTCTAATTAAAAACGAAGATCCTGGATACACAAAGCTAGAAAACAATCCAATGGAGACATATGCGCTTGCAAATAGCACAGCAACATCTAGTCTCTTTAAAAACAACAGTTCTGTTATTAAGGTATACCATAGAGATCATGGGTTTGAAACTGGTGGAGACTCCAAAGTATTCTTCAGAGGTCTAGAAGATTTTGCTGGATATGATTCCAACACGGTAGAATCATCTTTGTTCCAGGTATATAATGTTGGTATTGATTCTTATAACATCTATGGTCCTACTAGAGCATCAGACACTGGATTCTTTGGTGGTTCAACTGTACTAGCATCGTACAATAGAAAGTACGAGAAACTCTACGCACAGATTCCATACCTACAAGTTTCTGGTACAAAGATTGACAGCATGGTAAGAACTACTAATATTGTTCCTGTTGATAGTAATACTACTAATTTTACTTCTTATTCTATCTCTGACTTTGAAACTACCTTCTTGAACGAAGAGCAGTATTTCTTGAATCAAAAGGTTGTTGCTTCTACCATCAATGAAAGCTTGAATAATCTAGACACTTCTCTCGCATACAAACTTAAGTTGTCTTCAGAGCAGTCTTATCTATCACCTGTCATTGACTTGAGATCGGCTTCTGTCAAAACAATTACTAACAGAATTGAAAATGCAGTTGGTAGTGAAGACAGATATGGCAAGAGATATCAACAGATTCAACTCTTCCCTGTCTATAAATTTACTGTTAGTGGCAATGAGGACAATGGAACTGAAGTTCCTATTGTTATCAATCAAAATGTTACTGGTGTAACATCAGGAGCACAATCAGAAGTTCTTCGTGTCATTGGTAGTGATGTATACATAAAGATTAAGAACTCGGTAAACTTTGATATTGGCGAGCAATTGTTCTTTAGCACACAGTCTGCTGCTGGTGGAGATCTAGAAGGCATTACGGTTACTATTTCTAATGACGGTATCTTTGATCAGAATCCTAATTTTGTTGCTGGAACTACAGTAACTGCATTCAATCCTGCACAAAGAGTAGATAAGTATGAGAACAAGATCAGCGGTAAGGTAGTTGTTTGGGATAGCAAGACCAAAACTCTGACTCTTGAAAATGATAAGAATCCCATTAATAACAATTACACCAGTGAGATTACACTGGGTAGTGATTACGCAAGAAATAGCACCACAAGTGAGCAACTTGCTGATGTATTCAGAGTAGGAGATCTTATTGACTTTGATGGATCTTCGTTTGAAACTTCCAAGTATGCAGAGATTAGATCTATGACATACACAGTAGGTGTTGATTATGTTAATGAATCTGGATCTGTAAATACTTCTGGTGTTGCCAAGTATGTTACTAGAGAAATTGTTCTAAACGCTCCTGCTTCTGGAATCAATGTTAATCTCACGGTTAATGTAAGTGATGTCAGCAACTTGCAAGTTCTATATAAAGTTAAACCTGAAGCATCCCAACAAAAATTTGATGACCTTAACTGGGAATACTTCAATAATAACGGTGCTTCCGATGATGATGTTATTGCGACAGCAGAAAATAGCATCTCGGGTCAGTTTGAATCCCAGGCTGCTTATCAAGAGTTGAAGTTCAGTAAAGAAGATTTGCCCGACTTCTCTTCTTTTGCAATTAAAATTGTTATGAAGTCTGATAATCCTGCATATGTCCCTAAAATCCAAGACATGAGAGCAGTTGCATCCTTCTAATATGAAATATGTAAAAGTCGAAGGACAAGAAGGATTTGTGCGAGATATGGAAACTGGTGCAATTATTTGCACCAGCAAACCTCGCAAATCATTTTCCAATGAATTTAAAAATGTAGTAAGCGAAATAAATACTTTGAAGGAAGAAATGTCCGAAATTAAGTCCCTCCTTAAGCAGCTAATCAAATGACACTACGTAACGTACCAAAGTCTCACACTCTTGAGCAGCAACGTTTGGAGATAAACGAAATTGCTGTAGATTTGGATACTGCTGTTGATGGAGTACAAACATTTGGTGGAGATAAAACTTTTACTGGTGATGTAACGTTTAATAGTGATGTAACATTTACTAGCGATGCTAGTTTTAATCAGGAGATACATTCCACAACAGGTGGATTAATATTAAAAACTGCAGATCAGATAACTCCTGGTCAGATGATTACCGAAGCGATCTTTGGTGGATCAATGTATGTACCATACGGTTTCAGTACATACCCCATTACTAATTTTCCTGGCGGTGGTATTAGCGAGACATCAACTACTGATGGAATAACCATCACTAATGGTGGACAGATTTATATTTCTAATAGCAGTGGAAGTTCTCTCTGGAGAGGTAGACAGTCTGGAACTGCTGGAATCACATCAGAAATCGATGCTCCTGGTAATGCCACATTTGCTGGAACTGTCACTGCTTCAGGTGGAGATTCCAGTGATTGGAATACTGCATACGGTTGGGGTGATCATAGTGCTGTAGGATATCTGACTAGTTATACAGAAGCAGATACGTTAGCATCTGTAACTGGTAGAGGTTCTACTACAAATGAAAACCTCACCTTTAATGGAACTACCCAGTTCAATGATGCTATTGCAATTGCTGATAATAAAGTATTAAACTTTGGTGCTAGTAGTGATGGTCGTATCTCGTATACATCCTCCACCAATAGATTTTATGTAAGAACTCCTGGCGGTAGTGCAGATTTAATTCTTGGTGCTGGTCCTGCGATTAGAATTACAAACGAGAATGGTCTAACCGACAGGGCAGTATTTACAGCTTCTGGTGCTACTCTTAATGGAAATATTAATCTTACTGGCAATATTGATGTAACTGGTACTGCAACTTTATCAGGAGTTACTTTCCCATCATCAACAGGAAGTAATGGAGAAGTCCTTACTAGTGATGGTGCTGGTGGAACATCTTGGGGTCCTGCAGTTCCTTCTGGTAATTCGTCAGTTATTGCTCCAGTTGCATACGCTTTTGTAGACGTAGCTACTGCTGGTAGTGGCACTGGGATGTCTTGGGGTGCTTATGATGCAGCTAATGGTGAAATGGATTTTACCTTCGGCACTACCCAATCCGATGCAGACTATTATGTACTAGCAGAAAGAGAGCAATACGATACTCATACTGTTAGTATAACTAACAAAACTACCACAGGATTTAAAGCAACGTGGTTAGGAAATGATGGTGTTACACCATTATCACCATCAACTTTTGGTGGAGTTCTTCTAGTTTATGCATCTACTCCTACCGTATCGGTTGTTGGAGGTGGCGGCGGATCTAATTATGTTTTACCTACAGCATCAGCTACGACTCTTGGTGGTATTAAAGTTGGTTCTGGTTTAACCATTAATACTGGTGTCCTGTCAACATCTGGGTCGTCATCATATAGTACGATATCTAATTTTCCTTCTGCTAGTACCAGTGAAGGATCTTTTGGATATGCAGATGACACCAACATCATGTATTACTCCAATGGAGTAAGTTGGACCAGTCAAAGATTGGTAACTACAAATAGTACCACGTCTTCGGATTTTGCAACACTTCTAGGTAATACTCAACTTTCTTACGACATTAACGTTGTTGATTACACTGCAGGAACTACGGAAGAGAATGACGTAAGAAAAATAATTAGGCTTGAAGATTCTGACGGCACTACAGATCAAATTGTTTTAGTTGCAGGAAATGGACTAGAAATTAGCGATTCTGGTGATGAGATTCAATTTGATTTGACTGCGAGCATTGCAAACACTACATATTCCATCTCCGCAGAAACTGCATCAGGATCTGCAGATTCTAAACTTACTCTAACTGATAGTGATGGAACTACTGATGAGATTACGTTTGCTGGTGCTGACGGTTTACTTGTAGAAAGAACCGATGCTAATACACTTACCTTCAGAGCACCATCTGGTAGCGGTGGTGCATCATATACAGCAGAAGAAGCACAAGATGCTGCAGCACTGTTATTCAATAACGGAACTCATACTGGTATTACTTTTACATATGATGACGCTGCAAATAGTATCGATGCTGTAGTAACTGGTGGAGGTGGTGGAGGCACTACCTACGATTTGCTTGGTTCAAATACAACCAGTAACAATGCAATTCTTACATTGCGTGATGCTGCTAATAACGATGACACCATTGAATTTACAGGAAGTAACGGAACTGATATTACTTGGGATGGTGCTAATAAAAAAGTTACGATTAATAGCGTTGCTCCAGTCCAATCTGATTGGGATGCTACTACTGGATTAGCACAGATCCTCAACAAGCCATCTATTCCATCTGCATATACATTACCTGCTGCTACAACATCTACACTTGGTGGTGTTATTCCTGACGGCACTACAATCACACTGGATGCTAATGGTAATATCGCTGCTGTGCCTGGTGGTTATACACTACCAATTGCTGCAGCAGGAACGCTAGGTGGTATTAAAGTTGGTTCTGGTTTATCTATTGATGCTGGAGGTGTTCTTACTGCTACAGGCGGTTCTAACGTACCACAGATTCAAGATCTTACGGGTACTACAACATCAATCGCTGATGACGCAACCGCAGAACTAAATATTACAGGTTACAAAGCGTATACTTTATTTAAAATCGAAACTGACGCTGCAGCATGGGTCAGAGTATATACTGATGATACTTCCAGAGATGCTGATCAAACTAGAAGTGAAGGAGCAGATCCTTCTCCTGGTAGTGGTGTTATTGCTGAAGTAAGAACTACTACAGCAGAATCTATATTAATTACTCCTGGTATTATGGGATTTAATAATGATAGTCCTAGAACAACTACAATTTATCTTTCAGTAACAAATAGAAGTGGATCCGCATCCACGGTTACCGTAACACTAACAGCACTACAGATCGGAGAATAATTAAATGTCAGTTTTAAAATCAGTCATTGATGTAAACAATGGCAACACTGGATGGACGAGACAAAATTTAATGGATGCCTTTGAAACTGCATTGGGTAATCTAGGAATGAATGCAGGATCATCTGTAACTGGTGTTCCTCAAATTTGTGTGGCTCCTGATGGAGAAAGTGCAACTTTAGGTGGTGGTGTAGCCGCTTTTAAAGATGCTAATAATGGTGATTATCCAACAAATCGTAACTGGGGTGCTTCTCAAACTAATATCTATGATGTGGTCGAAGGACTAGCACCAACCACAATTAGCATGGTTACCAATGGTGGAAACGGTACTGATTATATTATTTCAGGAACAGATAGAACTTCTTCATTTGCTGCTGCATCAGATCCCAGTATCGAAATTTATGTTGGTGACACAATCACCTTTGATAACAGTGCTTTGAGCGGAGGTCACCCAATGTACATCAGGGTATCTGATGGTGGTGCTAGTGTTTCAAACCCTGCTGCTACTGGTGAAGGCACTGATACTGTTTCTTACACACCTACATCTACTGGTACATATTACTATCAGTGTAGTGTTAGTGGTCATGAAGGGATGATCGGAACTATTACAGTTAGCACACCTACTGATACCGACTATCGTCTTTTAAGACGTGTTGGCATCGATAACTATGCACCATACTCTGCACCAGGGCAAATAGATTTAGACACTGACACAATCAAGTTTTACCCGCGCCATGGTTTGAATACTGGTGATCCTGTCAGATATCTTCCAGGAGAAACTAATGCAATATATGCATTAGGAACTAATTTACTACCTAATAGTTTAGTGTATGTAATTAAAGTTGATAGAGATAATTTTAAACTTGCAACATCAGCAGCTAATGCAACTAACGGTATTGCAATTGATCTTACTGCTACTGCATCATCAGCTAAAACGTTTTCTGTAGTTTTCATACAAGAACCACAACAGACATCTGATTATGTCAATCCTACCATTGAAGTTCACTATGGTGACAAACTTCAGTTTAATAATAATCCTGCAAATTCAACAAATCTTACTTTATGTAGAGATGTAGATTCATTTGATACCAATCAAAGGATTGTTTATGACGATCCGACATATGGATATACACCCTCATACCAGACTAGCGTTAGTTATCGCACCAATCCTACAAACATTAGTTGTGTTCCTGGTAATGATTTACTTTGGGACACTACATCATATGAGCAATCAGAATCAGAAGCCCTTTATCCTTCATCAGTATTAAATCCATCGTTTTTGGGAAGACCTGGAGAAGATGGTACTAAAAAATATATCTATTGTAGTGAAACTAATTCATCTGCAAAAGGAATAATCACTCTTCTTCCTAGTTACATTAATGTTTCATATCCAACTCAAGTAGTGGCTGATGGATATTACAAATATACCGTACCTGCATCTGGAGGAAGATCTGAACTTAAGTTGAGAGTTTGGAGATATGGAATTAATGATGGTACTGTAAAAAATGTCACCATCCATAGTATTGGAACTGGATGGTCTGATGATGAAGAATTTACAATTCCAGGAGAACTAGTTGGTGGTAATGCCTCAACTGGTGATATTAGATTTGGTGTTACTACTCCAGAATCATATAGCAATGCATACGATGGCATTGCTAGTATTAAGACAACTACGTTAGGTGGTGGATCTAATTTCTACCAAAAATCTGGTGTGGGTGCTTGGGCTATTCTTAATGTAGAAAACGACGCCACTAAAAAATATGGAAATACATTTTATTCTTTTTATCTACAGGGTAGTGCCAGCGCCGCTTGGACTTTAAAAATGCAATCTGGTACTGGATGGGAGTTTTTGAACCGTAAAGGAACATCTTCAACTTTAACCACAGTTAATGATGAATGGGGAGCGTTCACTGGTTATAACGGATTGGATAGACAAAATAATAATATCGTTGATGCTGCAACTGTTCAAACTTTGAGTACATCTTCAACTCCAACTGCATATCCAATGCAGATTAGAACCTATAGAGCTCAAGCACCTCAAGATACAAGTTTTGCAGTTATTCAATTTACTCAAATAATTAATACAAAAATTATACCTTATGCTACATTTAGTATTCATACAGGTAGTGGATATGGTAATGGTACATTTGATTTAGATCATGTATTCTTGTCAGGATATACTCAATATAAGGCAACAACACAATACATAGACTTAACAACATATGTGCCTGGTTATCTTCAAAATTCAAGTTCTTATTGGAACCCAAATCACGAACCTATTAACGAATATTCTCAAGCAAGGAATGCTTATTTTGGATATATGAGGGGGGATAGCACTGCTAATGAATATGTGTACGACCACTATTATAATAATATAAAAGAGGGAACTAATAATGCGACTGCTATCTATTACAGAAATAGTACATACGATGCTCACCAGGGAGTATCAGTGGATGCCTCTGCAGATTACTACAAACCTATCAAAACTATTCCAATTTCACAAAGAATGATTCCTTGCCCATATTATCTACCAGATGATTTTGTATTGCTGCAAGTAGCAACAACTCCAGGACTAACAGAATTCAGACCAGGTGATACAGTTACAGTAAGTGGATCTGAAATTTATGAGGTTATCCAAGCAGCGTATCAAACACAACAAACTGGTTTAGATGGGGTGTCTAATAATTCTAGTGAAGGTATGCTATTCCTAGCGAGGACTACCTGATGGCAGATTTTACTTTTTCAAATCTAACTAGTGCAGTATCTGGATTTTCAACTACACAATCAGTTGCAAATACAAATACTGATTTTATACCTACAGTACATTCAGGAACTTCCAGATCTCAAAGTACAGCAACGAACCCTATAAATCATTTAATGAGTGACATGGCTGGTGGTGCTGGTGGATCTCACTCTGCTGACGGTGGTTTCCTGACAGGTAGAAGACCACATGAGGGTTTACTGTATCCTCGTGGTTATTATAACAAGTAAGATAAATACTAAAATAGAGGAATAGTCTGGTATCATGCCATTAAGAAACGTACCAATTACATATACCCTTGATCAACAGAGGCAAGAGATCAACTCCCTTGCCTCTGATGTTAATAATATTGATGTCAGCTTTGATGAAAAGGTAGATGATAGAGTCGCTGCCCTAGTACAAGGTGGTATTGGAACTGCAGTTACTTATGATGATGCAAATGGATCACTAACGATTGATCTAGCATTTAATGAGTTTTCCACAAGTTCTATTCTAGAAGGTACTAATCTTTACTATACAGAGGACAGAGCAAATGCTGCTATTGATGCAAGAGTAAATCAAAACTTTGCTAACAATCTCAATATCACTAATCTTGGTCCTCAAGATTCTATTACTCTTACTCTAGGACAGACTACTAGAACTATAACCCCTCTTAACTATAACAATACTTCTTGGGACACTGCATATGGATGGGGTGATCATAGTGCTGTAGGATATCTGACTAGTTATACAGAAACTTCTACTTTAGATAATGTACTATCTAGAGGTGATTCATCTGTACAAACTGCATCTTTTGGTACAGTAAAATCCGATGTATTTACATCACAAACAGGGTCAACAAACCTGTCTCTGACTGGAAATAATATTATTGCTACAGCAGATTTAAGAGTTGGTACTATTGATACTTCTCTATCTAATGACTATGGTGTCAGAGCAAATGCTGATGGCGAAGTTATTATCAACCACTCACCAACAAATGGTGGTCTAACTCTAAAATCTGGTGGTAACTCTACATTCACTGTTGATAATTTAGGAAGATTAAATGGTGTTGTTAAGTTTGTAACGTCTGATGGAAGTGCAGGTCAATCTCTACAAACTGATGGTTCTGGACAATTGGTTTGGGGCGAAGGTGGCGGAGCAAATGTCGAAGTAAGCGACAATCCACCGTCTGGAGCCACCAGTGGAGATATGTGGTGGGAGAGTGATTCGGGTCGCTTGAAAGTCTACTATGACAATGGATCTAATCCTGCAGCATGGGTTGATGCATCTCCTCCACTTAAGATTAGTGCCCCTAATTCTGCTTTTGTAAACAACACAGGAAATCTATCTGCAGACTCCCCCTCGGATCCTATTTTTGAAGATACTAACGGTATCTTTAATGCAACTATTCAAGTTAGTACCTTTACTAAAACCAGAATCAGTGTTCTATTAGGATCTGTAACAGGATCTAATAATACTAATGGTACTATTATTCTACAAAGAGTTGTGGGAGCAACTACTACTGATATTTGCACAGTTAAGTGTCCTGATCCATCTGTAACTGGAATCATTCCGATTGCATTTGACTTCATCGATTTGCATGGATTGGATACTGGAGATAATGTCACTTATCAATTATCTCTAACACTGAATGTTTCTGGTACTAGAACTGTAGCAGAAACAAGTCAGTTATTTGTTACTGAAATTTGAAATAAATAACTAAACGGAGAGATCTTAAGCAATGGCAATCTTATTCCCAGATACCGCTGGACAACCCACAGACGGTTCATTCACACATACCGATGGTGGGTTAACCTGGATCTGGAATGGAACCAGCTGGAGATCCAGTGGCGGAACCCTGGATACATTCCAATTACCCACAGCAAGTACCACAGTATTGGGTGGTGTTAAGGTAGATGGTTCTACAGTTAACATTGATGCTAATGGTGTCATCACTGCCGCTGGTGGCGGTGGAGGTGGCGGCGGCGGAGGTACTAGTCTAGGAAGTAGGCAAACTTTTAATGCTTCCACTAGTGGTTCGCATTCCGATGGTGCATCAGAAAATATTACGATTACTGCATACAAAGGATATGCATTATATAAAGTTGAAGTATCTCAACCAGCATGGGTAACTTTGTATGTTAGTTCCGCTACTAGAACTGCCGATGCTAGTAGAGTTATCACCCAAGATCCTGCTCCTGGTAGTGGCGTAATTGCAGAAGTGATTACACAATCATCTGCTGAAACTGTATTGTTTACTCCAGCATTGATTGGATATAATGATGATGCCACCCCAAGTACAAACGTGTACTTGAAAGTTGTAAATAAAAGTGGATCTACACAAGGTATCGACGTAGAGCTAACGGTAACACAACTAGAGGCGTAAAATGGCGAAGCTATTATTGGATGTCATTCTTGTAGAAGGAACTGACAAGCAAGAATTCGTAGATAGTTTTGATGCCGACACGGAAGCGGATTGGTGGAATATGTTGGGCAGTATGCCCAAGCTAATCGTCATGAATGTTGAAGAGGATTATATAACAACATTCCGTTCGCATTCTAGTGTAGTTCAGGCAACAGAAATTCCAGAAGATTTTGAAGCTTCCGTTGCTCCATCAGTAGAGGAGATGTCGAAGTGGTATACATCTAGTACAAGTTCTTCTTATAGATCTCCTACTGGTAATGGAGAAGACAACGCTCCTGTACAATTTCTTTATGACAGTAATCAACTTGTACCATTAGACGGTGGTGGAGAGGTTTTTACTGTAGGAAGAGATGATGATAGTTTCTCTACTCAAGGAGCATACACATATAAGTCTAGATGGACTGGAAAGCATGTTGACATCGTTACTCTAGAATCTGGTAGTGGTGGAGATTGGGCAAGTAATACAGGCACACATGATACACATCCAGATTTTCAAAAGTTATCTTCTGAAGATGACTCTCATGCAAGAGTAGATCCATATTGGTATCAGTGTCAGGCACACTCAAATATGAAGAATACCATCACAGTAGATCCTGCTGATGGGACTAGAAATACCTATACTTTTACTGTAAGTTTTGGTGGAAGTGGAATTTATACTTTAGTTGGTAATGATAGAAATGGTGCTATCAATGGAAGCAATCCACCTATTTCTATCCAGGAAGGAGATGTTTTAATCTTTAATGTAACTGCTTCTAGTCATCCATTTATGATCAGAGATGCTGATGGTGGCAACAACATCACTGACGGTAGCGTAGATAACGCAGGTACTGATAACGGTACTGTTACTTGGACTACTAGAACATCATCTAGATTCATTCCAATGGATTGGCCTGATCTAGAAGCAGATGCTAATAACCAAGTTACAACTAACGAAGGCGGTAATAGTGGATTAACTAATCATGGCATGGGTGTATTGAGTGCTGCTGGTGGAACTATTTGTGGATTTGCAAAGAAAGCAAATCTTTATGCAATGTATTTGGTATCGGGTGACAGCCCTACAGAGTGTATTCAAGCTGCTATTGATTGGCATAACGCAAAACCAAATAATCCAGAGACAGGTGTTCCTAACCCAACTATTCTAATTGCAGAGTATCAATACTTACGTGATAGAAGACATGCAATTCCTATTGACAGTGTATCCCAAATTAATAAAGCAGATGGAACAACGGTAACTAGACCAGGAACTTGGGGATCAGACTTTTCTGAATTTGTAAAAGAAAACATTATACCCTTCAAAGTATATAATCCAACAACTACAAGTTATTCTTGGATGGTTGTGATGCCATCACAATTTGATTATAGTTCTTTAAAATCTGCATTAGACAGTGCTTGGAGTAATGGCATTGTTTGCATTAATGCAGCTGGTAATAACGGCGGAACTTTTAACAAAGAGAATACTAAAACTGCTACAAGTATAGATATTGATGCTGGTTCAAATTACTCTATTATCAACATTGCTTATGGTAGTTCTAACTCGGAAAGCACATCCAGTACAACCACATGGTATCCATTTATATCATATGGTCCACATGGTGTAGAGAGTAATATTGATGTTGCTGCTGGTTATAACTCACAAGACTATCCTGGTTTAGATGGATATTCAAATAGAGGACCAGGAATTGATATTGTAGGTCTTGGTGCTAACACATGGACTTCGTATCCTAGTTCCACATATGGAACTTATAAGTGGGGAATGTTCTCTGGTACAAGTTGTGCTACTCCAACTGTGGTGGGAAAGGCAGCACTAGTCATGGAAGAATACTTCTGGTATAACAATGCTTGGCCAACTCCTGATCAGACTAAATCAATACTATTATCAAAAGCATCAAATAAATGTAGAGGTATAGCATCGGGTGGTGTTGGATTTAGTTGGTCGAATGCACCTAGTGCAGGTGGCGCATCTTTATCTAATGAAATTTCTTTTGGAAACTGTGTTATTTCTAGTGGCAATAATGGTAATGGTGGTTTTACATATACAGAATTAACAGGCACTACACATCTACGAGCATACTTTGATCCACAAGATCAAGACAGTCATCCATTTG
>Ga0181392_1000363_pt1 | contig 17168 bp, 7 predicted proteins | sample 15SPOviralmetaG_FD_130083 | JGI IMG/M metagenome (GOLD analysis project Ga0181392, IMG submission 130083) | Marine viral communities from the oligotrophic San Pedro Time Series (SPOT) site, San Pedro Channel, CA, USA - 15 SPOT_SRF_2010-09-15 | ecosystem: Environmental > Aquatic > Marine > Strait... | reverse complement strand
TGGTGCAACATCTTATGTAGCATGGGATTCAAAAGATTCAGATATCTTTGATAAGAAATTCTATGTTATAACAAATGAGTTTAAGGTATATAAATGTATAAAAGCTGGTTCAAGTGCATCAACACAACAACCAACACAAACTTTAACTCAACCACAAGCAGAATCTGATGGATATACATGGAAGTATATGTATACAGTATCAGTTTCAGATGCAGAAAAGTTTTTAACAAATTCATATATGCCAGTAAAATATATTGCTATGGGCGGAGAAGGCCAAGTAGCAGTTGCAAATTCTGGTACAAGTGATAAGATTATTCTAAAAGAAATAAGTGATGACATCGCCGTTGGTATGACAGTCACTGGAGCCAATGTTGGTTCTGCTAAAAAAGTTAGTGCAATAAATGGTTCTCAAATTACTTTAAACTCAGCTACTACAGGTACTGTAGCAATCAACACCATATTAACCTTCGCTTATGGTAGTGATTCAGATGCAGAAGCAAACCTGACTGAAGCTGATTATTCTCAATACCTAAACCAAAAAGCATCTAGAGATGATTCCTTAGCTGCAGGAATTGAAAGAATTGTTTTAGAAACAATTGACTCAGATGGTAATAGAACTGATTCAACAACATCAGGAGCTAATTATTCAAGTGCACCTACTGTCACAATCACTGGTGATGGAACAGGCGCAACTGCTACAGCAACTGTAGCTGGAAATGCTATCACAGGTATTACGATAACTAATAAAGGAACTAATTACACCAAAGCTAATGTAGTGATAACTGGTGGAGGCGGTTCCGGTGGAGCAGCTAGAGTCATTATTGCACCAAACTATAGAGGAAAAGGTAAGAGTGGTCATGGTACAGACCCAAGAGCAGAACTTGGTGGATTCTTTATGGCACTTAACGTTAAACTAGATGGTGCTGACGGAAGTGGAGACCTTGGTGTTGATAATGATTTTAGACAAGTAATGTTATTAAAGAATCCATTAAATGGTGCTGGTATAGCATCACCTTTAGTAGAAGGTAATATAGCTTCTTCGGATACTTTAAAAGCTTTAGATTATTTAGACTTTTCAGGCTCATTCAGTTCTGGAAGTGGAGTAGGAGATTTCGTAGTTGATGAATTAATTACAGGTGGTTCAGCAAACGCACCAAAAGCTTTTGTCACAGAGATTAATACTACTGATGGATTTGTATACTATCATCAAAATGAAAAAACAGGTTATGAACCATTTGATAATGGCGAAGTAATTACTGGTGCTTCAAGTGGTACAATAGGTACTCTTGAATCTAATACCGCTGTTAAATCTTCAGAGTTAGATAGAGAATCTGGTGAAATACTATTCTTAGAAAATAGATTACCAATTAACAGAACAGCAACACAGATTGAAGATATTAAAATTATATTAGAATTCTAATATAGTTAAAGGAAAATTTTATGGCAACGACTAATATTAAAAACTATAATGTGACACCTTATTACGATGACTTTGATGAAACCAAAGGATTTCATCGTATATTATTTAAGCCAGGTGTTTCAGTTCAAGCAAGAGAGCTCACACAAATGCAAACCTTGCTTCAAGCTCAAATTGATAGGTTTGGTAAGTACGCATTTAAAGAAGGTGATTCAGTAATAAATGGTGAAGTATCATTAGATGTTGAACGTGATTATATTAAAGTCGAGCCAAGTTTTACTCATAGTTCAACTACACATACAACTACAGCTGCATTACTTACATCATTAGTAGGTTCAACATTAACAGGTCAAACAAACGCTGTCACAGCTACAGTGGTTGGAGTTGAAGCAACTGAAGGTAGTAACGCACATACAATTTATTTAAAATATACTGGGTCCGGTACAGGTAATACATTTAAATCTTTCGTTGCTGGAGAAGTATTACAAAGTAACGCATCTGGTACTCCATTCGTAAAAGTTGGTGGTGGCTCAGGTGGAGCTTCCATTGCAGCAACAAATCCAGTAGGACAAAACGCAGTATTTAATTTAAAAGAAGGTGTATATTTCTTAAAAGGAAACTTTGTATTTGTACCAGGTGGGTCAATTACTCTTGATAATGCTGGAGATAAATATTCAAACACACCAAATAATATAGTTGGTTTACAAGTCACAGAAAGTACAGTATCATCAGCTGAAGATACAAGTTTAGTTGATAACGCTTTAGGCGCTCCAAACTTTTCAGCTCCAGGTGCTGATAGATATGCTATTACAACAACATTAGTAAAATCTGCTAGCGTAACTAGTATAGCAGTTTCCAATTTCGTAATCTTAGCTGAAATTAATAATGGTATAATGAAGGTTGATAAAACTGATAATCCTGACGTACCGTTGGATAGAAGATTAGCAAAAAGAACATTTAGATGATGAAGCTGGTAATAATGGTCATTTAACTAGTTCAAATGGTGGTAGTGCAACAAAGGTTGCTGTTCATGTTGAACCTAACACAGCATATGTTAAAGGGTTTAGAGTTGAACATACAACTACTGAATTAGATTTAAATTTAGATAAACCTAGGTCAACAGCTACAGGTGATGAAGATTTTAATACAATTACTGGATATACTCAAACATTAAATATTGGTAATTACGTAAAACTAAAATCAAGTGCTTGTACTGGTGTACCAAATATTGACAACTTTGAATCAATAAATTTACATAGTGCCACTGGTGGAGGTGGTTCCGTAGTTGGTACCGCAAGAGCTAGAGGTATGGAAGTTGTAGGTAGTGATATTAGATTATATTTATTTGATATAGTCATGTCATCAGGAGCATTTGGTTCTGTAAGAAGTTTAAAACAAGGTACAACAACTTTCCAAGCTGATTTTGCAACAGGAGCTGAAGGTGTATTATTTGAAACCAATGCTAATACAGCTATAGTTCCATTACCATATAGAGCTATCAGATCTTCTGATGCAGCAGCTACATTTTCAGTTAGAGTAAGACAATCATCAAGTACGAATGGTAATTCAATTACCGTACCTAGTGGATTAACAGCAATTAATGAAGGTACTGTAGTTGCACAAAAAGTAAATGTTTCTAGTGGAGCATTTACAGGTAACGTTCAAAACTATAGTGCTAGTATTTCAGGTTCAACAATTACGTTTGGAGAATCTGCAGGTTCAGGAAATAGATTTGATGTAATATATACAGCAACACTTGCAAACCAATCAACAAAATCAAAACAATCAACAACAGTCACTGATTTAAGCGTAACACTTTCAGGTGGAAGAGCAAGTTTAGCAAAAGCTGATGTTTATGAAATAACAGATATAAGAACAGCAGCTAGTGGTGGTGGTGTTTCAATTAAAGAACAATTTAATTTAGATACAGGACAAAGAGATAATTTCTACGCACCAGGTGCTATTGTTTTAAAGCCTGGAATTACTGCACCAACAAGTGCTATCTTTGTCACATTTAAATATTTCACACATAACACAGGAAATTATTTCTCAGCTGAATCATATCCTGATTATGATAATATACCAGAGTTTAATTCGCCAGTATTAGGTAAAGTAAAACTAAGAGATGTAATTGACTTTAGACCTAGAATGAACGATGCTGGTACAGGATTTACTGGTACAGGAGCAGTTGTTCCAAGTAATGGATTCCCAGCTGATTCAACAACCTTTGGAGCTACAATAGAACATTGGATGCCAAGAACAGATACCTTATTCATTGATAAAAATGGAGAATATGGTATTGTCACTGGCGTAACAGATCCAGTCTCACCAGTAGCGCCTAAAGCGCCTGATGATTCTATGGCAATTGCACACTTACAAGTTGCTCCTTACGTATTTAAAGTAGATGAAGATATACATCCAGTACTCATTGACAATAAAAGATATACAATGAGAGATATCGGTAGATTAGATAGAAGATTAAAGAACGTTGAGTACTTTACATCTTTATCTTTATTAGAACAAAGTGCTGCTGATATTCAATTAGGTGTTGGTGCTAATGAAAGATTAAAAAATGGATTTATAGTAGATAATTTCCATGGTAGTAGAATAGCAGATTCATCAAATCCTGAATACTCAGTTGCAATGGATAGAAAAAGAGGTGTATTAAGACCTCAATCAATTAATAGAAATGTTAACTTAATTAGAAAAACAAATGATGCAGTAGCTAATAGTTCAACACACAATTTAGCAGTTAAAAGTTCTTCTTTAGTACATTTACCATTTAGTGAAACTAATTTTGTCAACCAACCATTCTCATCAGAATTTATAAATGTAAATCCTTATAATATATTTACATGGACAGGTGTTTGTAAACTATCACCAGAGTCTGATGAATGGAAAGAAACAAACGTAGCCCCAACAGTTTATATTGACGATACAGCAGACTTTGAACAATTCAAACAAATGGCTGAACAAGAAGGTATACTAGGAACTGTTTGGAACGAATGGGAAACAACATGGGTTGGTGTATTCACCGAAGAAGAAAGGATAGACCAATGGTCAGACGGTCAAGGTGGCGGTGGTTTTACAGATCAAACCACAACGATTACAACTACAGAACAAACAAGAAGTGGATATAATACTGAGTTATCATTTGACACAGTCACAAGAAGTGATGGAACAAAAGTAATAACAGCTAATTGGATACCGTTTATACGTTCAAGAGAAATTAATTTTAAAGCACAATTACTTAAACCTAACACTAAGTTTTACGCTTTCTTTGATGGAACTGATGTATCAAACTTTGTAAGAGAAGAAACATTTAGTAATTCTAATCCTTTTGAGTTCTCAGATAATTCATCTGTAAAAGACCACGGTGGAGAAACTGTTCACCATGAAGGAGCTGGAGCTCTTGTATCTGATTCTCAAGGTGTAATAAATGGTTCATTCGTTATACCAAGAAACGATGTATTAAAGTTTTCAACTGGTGTTAGAGAATTTAGATTATCAGATGATAGTTCGAATAGAAGAAATGTAGAAACATCTTCAGCTGAAGCTCAATATCATGCACAAGGTCTATTAGAAACTTTACAAGAAACTATTATATCTACAAAGGTTCCAGTACTAGTACATTCTGAATTATCAGAAAGTAGAACAATAACTGAAACTGAAGTTGAAACAGAAACAACAACATGGGAAGACCCATTAGCACAAACTATTCTTATTGATAGAAAAGGTGGTATGTTTGCTTCATCAGTTGAATGTTTCTTTAGGTCAAAGGATGCTAATATTCCTGTAAGATTAACAATACGTACAACACAAAATGGTTATCCTACTCAAAAAATAGTACCGGGAGCAGATGTTATATTATATCCAAGTTCAGTTAATTTAGCATCAGATTTAAGTGTTAATAATGGTATAGGTAATGCTGATACAGCAACTAAATTTAGTTTCGAACATCCAGTTTATTTAGCACCTGATGTAGAATACGCAATTGTACTTACATCCGCTTGTGATAACTACGAAGTTTATATTGCTAATATGGGTGGAAGCGATTTAACCGATAATACTAAGAGAATATCAAAACAACCATATAATGGTGTATTCTTTACATCTCAAAATGCTTCAACTTGGACAGCAGAACAATATAAAGATTTAAAATTTAAATTAAATAGATGTGAGTTTGACATTGCTAAGAAAGGTGAGATTAATTTAGTTAACGATGTTTTACCAACTAGAAAAATTAATGTATCATCAATAGGTACAACCAGTGGACAAAAAACATTTACAGTATTTGCGAAGAACCATGGTATGTATGTAGCAAATAGTAAGGTCACAATTAGTGGAGCTTCGGCTGCAGTAAATGGAATTCCAGCTTCAGAGATTGGAACAACATCTAGTCCAGTAACGCATAACATTACATCCTTTACTCATGACTCATTCGTATGTGAAAACGCTAGTGGTAGTACTAACGCTACATCTACTGGTATTGGCGGTAATTATGGTATAGAAATTACTCAAAACTTTATGATGGATGTTGTATATCCAATGATAGAAAATATACAAGTACCAGGAACTAAGATTAATATGTATATGAAACCTACAGGTGGTCGATCAGCCAGTGGTTCAGAAACAACACATACTTTAGATTCTTCAGAAATAAGAGTTTTACCAAATAGAAACTTTACATTCTCAAGACCTCGTATGGTAGCATCATCAGCTAATGAAGCTGGTCCAATGAGTGGAGACAAATCAATGCAAATAAGATTGGAGTTGGAATCAACCGATGCTGGTCTTTCACCAATCATTGATATGAATAGAACTTCACTATTTGCAATTCAAAATAGAATTAATTCAGAGAATGGTTCAGAAGCTGTAATAAAAAATGGACCAAACGTAAGTAAGTATTTTACTAAGGTTATTAATTTAGATGAACCAGCTGATACATTGGATGTATTCATATCAGCTAAACAACCATCTGGAACTTTAATAGAACTTTATTATAGAGTATGTGATTCAGATGAAGATATCGAACAAGTAGCATTTGTTAAAGATGACCCTGAAAAAGCTATACCAACAGGAAAAGTATTTAAAGAAGCTCATTATCTAGTTGATAAAGCTGGAGATAACTTTGCAAAAGTACAATTTAAGATAGTATTAAAATCAACTTCATCTGCAATTATACCAGAAGTAAAAGACCTCAGAGCAATTTGTAGTACATAGGAAATATCATGGCAAGAAAAAAAGTAGATAATCAACCACATTTAGAAAGGGATATGAACAGTCAAGCGATTATAAATACTAATAAGAACGCTTTTGTTCAAAGACGATTACAAAAGGCTGAACAAATAGCAAGAGAAGAAGAGTTTCAAAATATGAAAAACGAATTAGAGGAACTCAAGAAAATAGTTAAAAAGTTGAGTAAATAAATATGCCACAAAATAGCGAAACAAGAATATTAACATCAAATACTCTAGAACAGTTTAGACAAAAATCTAACGATATATCTTTAGATGTTGGTGATAATAAATTAATTGACTCTAGAATATTAGATAAAACAAAAACATTTACTGCATCAGCCGGCCAAACTTTCTTTGAAAGTGGTACAATGAGATATGAACTTAAATCTGAAGAAACTTTTGATGATACATCTCATCAAATAGCAAATCCAGTTGGAAGAGTAAGAGTATATAACGGAAGTACTGAACTTACTCAAGCTTTATCTGGTACAAATACTTTTAGAGCACCATTATACGTTGCTAACATTGCTCTTACTGGTTCACCAACACTTACTAAGTTTGTAGAAAATGCTATAGTTTATCAAGCATCTTCGAATCAAACTGATATGAATGCCTCGGCAGTCACTTTCAAAGGTAAAATATTATCTGCTTCTGTAGCTGATGGTATAAGATTAAAAACAGATATAGGTACTTATAACTCAAGTGCAGCTTTAAGAGTTCATGTAGGTACTGGTGGTGGAAGTGCAAGTACAGATACAATTACAGCATCACAACACACAGGTAAAACTTCAATTGATACTACATTCGGTAGAATTATTCAATTAAATAGTGGAGCTTCAAATGGAGATGTTATTAAGGTTGTATCACATTCATTAGTAGATGCAATTAACGAAGTACAAGATGATGTTGGAGATATTACATCATTAAATACAAATACAACTGCAGATATAGTAGCATCAATTAATGAATTAGAAGTTGGTATAAGAGGTACAAGTAATAATTTAGTAGCATCTGATTTATCAGGCATGTCAGCAAATAATGTTGTATCTGCCATATTAGAACATGAAACAGACATAGGTAATATGTCACTTACAGTATCAGCAAACAATTTAACAGGTGCTATAAACGAATTAGAAGCTGATTTATTTAACGCAGAAGGTAGTGATAAAAGAACACTTAATAGTTTACTTACAACAGATAAAACATCAATTGTAGATGCTATAAATGAAATCCATGATGATGCGTTAGCAAGTGCTAAATTAGTTTCATCCAGTACACAGACATTTAATTCAAATTTAATTTTTGGAACATCAGGTAAAACATTTACTTTTAACTCAGGAACCACATTAGATTTAAGCCAAGCTTCTCTAGTAATTGGTGCAGGTGGAGAAAACCTAGCATTTAATACTGCATTCTTAGCATTAACTGCAAATGATAATAGTAATAGTGCCGTAAATAGATTAGGATTAGAAGTTAGAAGAGCTGGTTCAGGAGCAGATGCTAAATTACAATGGAACGAAGTAGACCAAGTAGGTTCTAATCCTGAGAGAGCATGGCAATTAGTAGGATTAAACGATAGTGGTAATGCATCACAAACTGCAGATATTGTCACTTTCTATAATGCAAAAGAGTTAATTAGTTCAGCTACACAAGCTGGAACAAATGGTATACAAGCTATATGGACAGCTACAGGAAATGCTGCAAATGGTTCTGGGTCATTTGATTTTACATTTACAAAAGACCCAACAGTCACATTCTCCGGAGGAGATGTCACAGGTAATTTTACACTTACAAATTTAACTGATGCAAGTAATGTGGCTCTTACAATCGGGTCTGGAGTTGTAGAAAATAGTATGTTAGCAGGTTCAATCACTGCTGCTAAATTAGCTGGTTCAATACCTAATAGTAAATTATCAAATTCATCTTTTGAATTAGATGCAGATTCGGGTACCACAAACTCAGTTAATCTTGGAGAAACATTATCTATATTAGGTACATCTGGAGAAGTAGAAACTTCAGTAAGTGGAAATGCTGTCACAGTTGGTTTACCAAGCGATGTCACAATAGGAAACGATTTAACAGTCACAGGTGATTTAATCGTTCAAGGTGATACCGTCACATTAAATACATCAACATTACAAGTTGAAGATACATTAGTATTAATGGGTAATAGTGGTACACTACCAACAACTGGTGGATTCGGATTAGAAACAAGATTATTTAGTGGAAGAGCTAACCAAACAATCAATAATAGAACATGGAGTTCTACAGGTAAACATCCAGGTGCAGCTTCAAACGTAACTGGTTCTCACTCAATTGTATTTAACTTTGCTTATGACCCAGGTAGTGGTCAACCTAAAGGTAGATGGGAAATGGATGGTTCACCATTACTTTCAGCAGCTACAGCAGGTACTCCTCAGATTGAAGGTCAATCATTTGGAACAGGAGATAACTTAATATTCTCAGCAGGTGCTGGGTTAAGTGAAACCGTAGTAAACTCAAGTGGTACAAATACAGTCACATATACAAATACAGATTTAGGTTCATCACAACCTATATTTAAAAATATTGCAGCTGATAGTGGCGCAAACGCAGTAGCCGATTCTAATAATGATACATTACAAATTTTTGGTGGAACAGCTTTAGCATCAGTAGGTGATGCAAGTAATGATAGAATAACAATTAATCACTCGAACGTTGGAGCCGGTGCAGCAACTTATGGACAAACTGGTTCAGAAGATGGTCAATATATTAAATCAATAATTGTAAATGCTCAAGGTCACGTAACTGCAGTTTCGGCTGATAATTTCGATAATAGATATGATAACTACGGAAGTTGGTCATTAACAGCTGACTCAGGCGGTACTGCAACAATTAGTACTGGTAATACCGTAGATATTCAAGGCGGTACAGCACTTACGACCACAAGGTCAGGTGATAATGTTTCAATCGCATTGAATAACACATCAGTTTCAGCGGCTGCGTATGGAGGTAATTTAAGATTTAATACCTTTACTGTTGATGCTCAAGGTAGATTAACAGCTGCAGGAAATGGTTTAACATTAAGTGCAACTGGATTAGTTAGCATTAATAGTTCTGGACAAATTTCTACATCCGCAGATAACTATGGGTCTTGGACTTTCCAAGAAGGAAATGGTAGTGAAACAGGTACAGTCAGTTCTGGTCAAACATTCCATATTGAACAAGGTACTGGAATTCAAGTAGAAAAAACTGGTGATAGACAATTAACAATTACAAATACTTCCACAAATACAGATACAAATACAATAACAAATTTATCAGCTGATAGTGGTACTGCAACAAACTTTAGTGGTAATGGTGCTGCTGGTCCAGTAAAAATACAAGGTGGTACAGGAATTACTACATCAATATCTGGTAATACTATTAATGTTGCAAATAATGCACCTGACCAAACTGTAGCTTTAACAGGTAGTGGAGCAACAAGTATTAGTGGTTCATATCCAAACTTTACAATCAGTTCAACAGATAATAATACAACTTACTCGGGTACAAACGGAGTATCTTTAAGTGGTACAACATTTGATTTATCAAATACTTATACACCAGCTGGTGGTACATATACAGTCACCGGTGAGATTAGAGCAACAGGTGATGTTGTTGCTTTTGCATCAGATGATAGATTAAAAGATAAAGGCGATAATATTGAAAACGCTTTAGATAAAGTTAAACAATTAAATGGATTCCATTTTAATTGGAATCAATTAGCATCAGATTTACATATTGGTAAAACTGATAGAGATATGGTTGGTGTAAGTGCTCAGGAAGTAGAGAAAGTATTACCTGAAGCTGTTCTACCAGCACCAGCTGATAAAGAATATAAAACAGTTCAATACGAAAAATTAGTTCCTTTATTAATTGAAGCAATTAAAGATTTAAATGCTGAAATAGAAGAACTAAAAAGTATAAATAAAAAGGTATAGAATAAATGGCGGTTTACTCTAATTTAACAGTCGATCAAGGGACTGATTTTACAGCATCTGTGGATGTGACCGATACTGATGGAGACGCGTTAAATTTAACAGGATTCACAGTAGCAGGACAAGTCAGAAGGAGTTATTATTCTTCTACTGCAACAAATCTTACATGCGCTGTAGCTAATGCCACATCAGGTGTTATAACAGTTTCATTATCTGCTGCTCAATCAGACGCTATGAAACCCGGAAGGTATGTATATGATGTTGAAATTACAAACTCTGGTGGAGTAAAGACGAGAGTTTTAGAAGGTCAACTAGAAATAATGCCAGGTGTAACTAAGATTTAAATATGGCAAATATAAAAGCAAAAATAAGAAAGAACCCTGATAGAATAGTAGCACAAACCATTAAAGTTGGTAATTTGTCCTTAACTGATTTATCAGATATTGATGCATCACAAAACACGGATGGCGCTATGTTAATATACAATGGGACAACAACTAAATTTACATTAAAGCCTGAGATAGCAAATAGTAATACAACATTTAATGGAGGCACATACTAAAAATGGCTAAATTAACAAGAATAAAGATTTTAACTACGGGTTCAACTACATCAGCCCCTAGTAATATAAAGACTGGTGAGTTAGCTTACTCCTACGTAACAGGCACACAAGCAAATAATGGTGATAGATTATATATCGGTACAGGTACAGAATCAGGTGGTGTAGCTTCTTCTGTTGATTTAATCGGTGGTAAGTATTTCACTGGATTATTAGACCATGTTCATGGTACTACAACAGCAAATAGTGCTTTAATTGTAGATGGTAATAAACACGTTGATGCTTTAAATATTGGAACATTAGCACTTGAGAGTTCAGGTGGTTCAGGCCAAGAGGTCACAAGTATCGTTACTTCTATGCCAGGTTCACCAACAGATGCTCAATTAATAACAGCACAGGGTGTTAAAGAATTTGTAGATACTATTGACCTGAGCGTATCAGGTGATAGTGGTTCAATCGCAATCGATGTATTTACTGGTGCAGCTTCAGCTGAAGAAACATTAGGTATTATAGGTACTGCTAACGAAATCGAAACAGTAGCATCAGGTAATAACGTACAAATAGGTTTACCAAACAACATAACAATAAGTGGTGAATTAGATGTAGCAACTTTAGATGTTGCAACTTCAGCAGCAATCGCATCTGCTACAATCGAAGATTTAACAAATAATAGAATTGTTATTGCAGGTTCTGGTGGAGAACTAGAAGATGACGCTAACTTAACCTTTGATGGTACAAGTTTAGTTGTTGGTTCAAATAAATTTACAGTTGCTCAAGCTACTGGTAACACAGTTGTTGCAGGAACATTAACAGTTAATGGTAATGTTACTCTAGGTGATTCCACATCTGACACAGTACAAACAGGTGGTAACTTAACAGTTGGTGGAAACTTAACAGTACAAGGAACAACAACATCAGTTAATTCAACACAAACAACATTAACTGACCCAATGATTGAATTGGCAAAAGATACTTCTTCTGCTGATGGTCTAGATAGAGGGGTAAGATTTAAATGGCATAATGGTTCTGCAGTTAAAGATGGTTTCTTTGGATTTGATATTCAGTCTCAAAGATTCTCATTTACTCCAGATGAAGATTTAAGTGGTGGAGACAATGCATCATCACCTTGGGGTGACCTAAACATTGGAGATATTTACGGTACTGGTGCAACACTTGATAATATTAGAGTTGCAATCACTGGTGGAAATGAAATTGATACTTCAACAGGTAATTTAACTCTTGACTCAGCTGGTGGAACAGTTATTGTCGATGATATATTACAAGTTACTGGTGCAGCTTCAGCAGCTTCCTTAACACTAACTACTGATTTAGCAGTTGCACATGGTGGTACAGGAGTTTCGTCATTCACAGATAATGGTGTACTATATGGTGATGGAAGTAATGCTTTAGACGTAACAGCAGCTTCAAGCGCCGATGGTTCTATTTTACAAGCAGATAGCGGTGGTGTACCAGCATTTTCTAACATCATAGATGGTGGAACTTACTAATATAAATATATTATAACACATAGATATGTGTTTGTAAACCATTTTTATTAACTTCCTTATATAAGGATTGAAAAGAGGAGCCAAAATTGGCAAGAAATACTAACATTAAACTAAGGCGTTCTGCTACCGCAGGCGCAATTCCAACTACAAGCAATTTAGACCTAGGTGAGTTAGCGCTTAATACCTACGACGGTAAATTATATATGAAAACTACCGAGGGTAGTTTGGACACGGTTATTCAGGTTGGCTCCGCAACAGATTCATATTATAAGGTAAGAAAAAGTCAAACACTTACTTTTGAAGTAAAAGTTGCTTCAAAAACAACAAACCATATACATTATAACTCAGGTTCAGGTAGTGGTTATCAAATCGATGGAGTTGAATCACCACATTTTAATTTAATTCCAGGTAATACATATAGATTTGACCAATCTGATTCATCAAACTCTGGTCACCCTTTAAGATTTTATTACGATTCAGGTAAAACAACAGCATATACTGCAGGTGTAACTACAAATGGAACACCAGGTTCATCAGGCGCATATACACAAATAGTTCCCACAGTCGATACCCCAATGGTATTACATTACCAATGTTCAGCACATGGTTTAATGGGAAACCAAGTAAGTTTTAAAACAAGAAATTTAACAGGATTTGATACTGATGATTTATCAGAAGGTTCAAGTAATTTATATTTCACAAACGCGCGTGCACGTGCGGCCGTAAGCGCGGGTACGGGTATATCATATAATAGTTCTACAGGTGTTATTAGTAGTTCTATTACTCAATACGCAAATTCAGATGTTGAATCTTATTTAGATGCTAATGGCACTACATTCCCAGACAATGTAAAAGCACAATTTGGTGCGAGTAATGATTTACAGATTTATCATGATGGTACTAGTAGTTATATTATTAATACTACTAATGATTTAGTTATACAAGATGATTCAAGAATAAGAGTAAGAACACCATCATTAATGGTAAATAATGCTGCCAATACTGAAAATATGTTAATTGCTACAGAAAATGGTTCAGTAGATTTATATTATAATAATGTTAAGAAACTTGAAACAACCACAGGTGGCATAAATGTAACAGGTTCTATTGACGCGACTAATCATATTTCGTTACCAGATAGTAAATTTTTAAGATTAGGTGGTGATGCTGACTTTATTATATACCATGATGGTACAACAAATTATATCCAAGCAGTAAAACAAGATTCAGATATAATATTCCGTGGAAATGATGGTGGAACAAACTTTAATGCTCTGACACTTGACATGTCAGCTGGTGGTGCTGCAACATTTACAGATAATGTAACAGTAGGTGGTAATTTAACAGTTAATGGAACTACTACAACTTTAAATACCGCAACATTAGATGTTGAAGATAAAAATATAACTCTGAATAAAGGTTCAGGGGATACATCAGGTTCTGCAAACGGTGCAGGTTTAACAATACAAGATGCTGTAAATGCTTCAACAGATGCTACACTATTATGGGATGCGTCAGACGATGAGTTTGATTTCTCACATGCGATTACAACACCTGGTGCAACAATTGCTTCTTTAACATATCCATCAAGTGATGGTTCAAGTGGACAAGCTTTAGTCACAGATGGTTCTGGTAATTTATCATTTAGTTCTATATCAGCTGGTGGAAATGCATTTGGAACAATAGCAGTAAGTGGACAATCAAACGTAGCAGCAGATTCTAATAGTGATACACTAACTTTAGTTGCTGGTTCTAATATTACACTTACAACTGATGCATCAGCAGATTCAGTTACTATTGCTGCAGCAGGTGGCTCGTCAATAACAGTTCAAGAAGAAGGTTCATCATTATCAACTGCAGCTTCTACGCTAAACTTTGTTGGTTCAGGTGTTACGGCATCTGGTTCAGGCGCAACAAAAACCATCACAGTATCTGGTGGTGCACTTACAATTCAAGATGAAGGTTCAGCTTTATCAACAGCAGGTTCAACATTAAACTTTGTCGGTGGTGGAGTTACAGCATCAGGTACTGGTGCAACAAAAACAATTACAATACCAGGTGGTAGTGGCTCAAGTCAAAGCGCGTTATATAAAGAATATGTATACACACCAGGAAGTAGTACAACAACATTTACTGGTAGTGATGCAAACGGAAGTACATTATCATATACAGTTGGTTATATAAGCGTATATTTAAATGGTGTATTATTAAAACCTACGACTGACTATACAGCAACAAATGGAACTTCTGTAGTATTAGTTAATACTGCGGTAAGCGGTGATGTAATACAAATTGCCACATTCGTACAAATAGTAGGAACAGGTGATTCCTCATTAAGTGAACTTACAGGTAATGGTTCAACAACTGCATTTACAATAGCAGCAAATCCAAACCATGAAAATAACACACAAGTTTATATCGATGGTGTATATCAGGAAAAAGGAACTTATTCAGTAAGTGGTACAACATTAACATTTAGTTCTGCTCCTCCAAGTGGTTCATCAATCGAAGTTGTTATTGGAAGCAGAAATGTAACTGTCGATGATGTAAGTGGTTTAACTGTTAATGGAGATGCATCAATTACAGGAGATTTAACTGTTGATACAGATACACTGTATGTAGATTCTACAAATAATAGAGTTGGTATAAGAACGACTTCGCCAGCATCTGATTTACACATAAAAACCTCTGTAGATAATAGTGTAACTCAAGGATTAGTTATTGAAAGAAGCGCAAATACTGATAGAGGTTATATTAATTATCAAGGTGGTGGATTTAATATTAGGTCAACTGTTGGTGACCCAATTAATTTAGGTGAAACAGATGCTGTACATATGCGAATTAATCCTGATGGAGATATAGGTATCGGAACAACTTCACCTAGCTCAGTATTACATATATCAGATGCATCATCACCAGAAATAAGACTAGAAGACAGCGATGCAACTTCAACATTTAACATAACAACTTTACAAAATGCCTCTGGTACACTTAATTTTAATACTCGCCAAGATAATGGCACATTTGTTTCTACTGATTATCAAATATTAAAAAATGCAGCAGGAGCCAATATACACAAATGGTTTATTGGTAATTCAGAAAAATTAAGACTAGATGCATCTGGTCGATTAGGTATCGGAACAACTTCTCCAGGAGTAAGTTTAGATGTTGGTTCATTAACAGATGCAATAAGAGTTCCAAATGGTACAACAGGACAAAGACCAACAGCAGCTTTAGGACAATTAAGATATAATACAACTACATCAGAGTTTGAAGGATATGCTGATGGTGCATGGGGTAAAATAGGCGGTGGCGGAGATTCATTCGGAACCATTGCCGTTTCAGGCCAAACAAACATAGTTGCAGAACAAGAAAACGATACACTTACAATAGTAGGTGCAGGTGGTATTACTGCTACAACAACTGCAGGGACAGATACACTTACATTAACTGGACAAACTTCAGTCAATCCATTTACAACAGATATCTTTTCAGCATCAGGTTCTGCTGCATTTACTTTAAGTGTTACGCCACCTAGTGAAGATAATTTAATTGTATTCCTTGAAGGTGTATATCAAAATAAAAATTCATATACATTAAGTGGTACAACATTAACATTGGATACTGCACCAGTTTCTGGTTCAGAAGTAGTAGTTCATATAATACAAAATGGTGTTGTAGGAGCTGGCCATGTTGTTGATGAATTTACTGGAAATGGTAGCACAGCAGCTTATACATTATCAGTCACACCTTTAAACGAAAATAATACTTTCGTATATTTAGATGGTGTGTATCAAGAAAAATCCACATATAGCGTAAGTGGTAACACATTAACATTTGGTGCAAACGTAACAAGCGGTCATAGTATAGAAGTTGTCACACCACAAGTTTCAGAAATAAATCAACCATCAACTGATTCTATTAATGCAATTGGAATGTTTGATGATACAGCCATGATGGGTTCAACAGTAACATCGACCACATTAACAACAACAAGTGCAAGTACAATTGCAACACATGCTGCAGCAACATACAGAACAGTAAAATATTTAGTTCAATTAACACAAGGAACTGATTACCATTCAACAGAAATTAATTTAATACATGATGGTACTACAGTTTATATTACAGAGTATGGTACATTATTTGATAATGCTGCTTTAGGAACATTCGATGCTACAATTACGAGTGGTAATATATTATTAAAATTAACACCAGGAAGTAATACTAGTTTAACAGCGAGGGTTGTTTCAACAGCAATACCTGTATAAATAGAATAATAAACGATGGAGAGTGAAATCGTAAATGGCAAATAAAAATTTCGAAGTAAAACATGGCTTAAGTGTAGGTGGTACAGAGCGTATCACTGCGGCTGGTGCCGGTTCATTAACAAACCTGACATTAAGTGGAAACCTAACTGTTAATGGTACTACCGTCACATTAGATGCTTCCACTTTACAAGTAGCAGATAAAAATATTGTTTTA
>Ga0181392_1000360_pt1 | contig 17286 bp, 23 predicted proteins | sample 15SPOviralmetaG_FD_130083 | JGI IMG/M metagenome (GOLD analysis project Ga0181392, IMG submission 130083) | Marine viral communities from the oligotrophic San Pedro Time Series (SPOT) site, San Pedro Channel, CA, USA - 15 SPOT_SRF_2010-09-15 | ecosystem: Environmental > Aquatic > Marine > Strait... | reverse complement strand
GAACACATTGAAGTTAATGGTATATTACGTTCTATAATAATACCATCATAACCATCTGATGGGAATGAGGTAATAGGAGACATAGCTGTGTATCTACCAGCCCATAAATCATTCACATAAGCTTTAGCTACACGACGAGGTGTTTCCATTGAATTGGGATCTTCTCTCCAATCACATTTTAATGCATCTAAAAACTTACCATAAGCTTCTTCTGCATCATCAATCATTTTTAATTTTTCTTTATCTGTAAAGGGAAATCCTGGTGCAACACCGTTTGCATAACCTACTTTTACTACTTCTAATTCTTCGTGAACTTTTCTACGTTTATTCTCCATTTATATAACTTATTTTTAATATATTTTATTTATCTTTATAACACAACCAAGTTGTTAAAATGTACTTATCATCGGAAATTGGTTTATTTCCTTTATGAATATAGGGCCAACTAGCAGGATGAATAATTAGGGTTCCTGTTTTGGGTTTAACTTTAAAAAAATCATCATTCCCCTCTTCTTTAAATAAAAACTCAGTTTCACCTCCTTCATTAACATCATTTAAGTATAAAATAAAAACTAAATACCTATGGGTGGTATTAAAGTCTTGCTTTTCTAGATGCCACCCATTAAAATGTCCATCATTTTTATTATACTTTTGCATTTGCAATAAAGGGTAATATGTAGACCCATCTATTGTCCTTCTATGGGAATATAGGTCATTATATGGAAAATTTTGGAACCAATCAACATTTGCTTTATTAAAGGCGTTTGCAACCATACTAATATGTTTAGAATTAGCTTCTCTATGATTTAATAAATTATAATCAGTGGATTTTTTTGCTGATTCAACCCCACCCAATGTACTTCCAGTATAGGTTTTACCCTCTCTATTATATTCTTCAAATAGATTGATCAGACTTTCACATTCTTTACTATCTAAAACATTAGGTATAATTCCTATAGTATCACTAAACTTCATTTATATAACTTTTTAATTTATCTATTAATACTAATACATCATCTGGCTCCATGGTTATAGCACAGCATGTATTTACATTCTCTTCGATTTCCTCTAATATATGAAGGGCTTCTTGCTTATCCAAACCAAACTATTAAAATGTTAATAGCTATAAGCAGGTTTGTTATTACAGCTTGTGCTATAATAAAAGTTCTAATCCAAGCTACAGTATCTGCTTTTTTATTATCTTCTCCTACCTTTTCACCTAATGCTCTAGCCCAATACCTCCAAATTTTATTCATTATACTTCTCTTTGATCTTCAAATGCTATAATGTGGGGTCTCCAAGTCATTCTATAACCATTATCTCTGACCCAATCAAATAATACAGGGTATGATTTAAACAATCCTTCTCTTGAATCACCTGCAGGCATAAACCATACCTTATCTTGAGGAACATCTAATTTTTCAATGCATTCCATAATCTCAGCTAAAGCATCTTCATCTTTACCATCCCATACTGGTTTAATATGATAGTCTGAATGATATTCAATTGATTGTTTCATTGCTTCATAATTCAACCTTTTCGAATTATGTTTTTTAACCATCCTTTCGTCTGTAATTCCTCCTTGAGGAGTAGCAACACCAATAACGGGGACGCTATTACTAAACTTAGGAGAAATTGACAAAAGATTAATAGGATAATCAGTGGGAAGGAAATGAGATCCTTCAGTTTCGATAGTAATGAATATATCATTTTCATGTGCAAAATGGGTTAACTCATTTACTAAAGCGGGATGCATTGTAGGAGAACCTCCTGTTAACATCATCTCTTTAATATGAGGATTATCTTTATACTTTTGTATAATATCATTAAAATTAAATTGACCTTTTTCTGGGTGGATTGACGTGTACCAAGAGTCACACCAACCCCCTTCACCAAAGTAGCATCGATGTGTACAACCAGTAGTTCTGATCACAACTGTGGGGTAACCCGCTCTGGATCCCTCGCTCTGTACTGCTGTATAGACTTCTACAATTGGGAGGTTTTTTTCGTAATCCTCAATACGTTTCAATTGTTTGTGCATATTGTTAATTTTTTTAAGTGGTTTTTCATTCACTATTATAACTTATTCGCTGTAATAAGCAGCATTTTTTCCATGTTCCATAAATTTAACCTTAGTAACTCTTACTCTACCTTCAGTTTCTTCTTGGACAAAACTATTTAATTTAGTATAAATATATTCAGCAAATTTTTCTGCTCCTGTAGCTGGTATTATTCTTACTTGAGCAGCGCCTGCTTCTCCCATTTCTATAAAAGCATTTTTAAAAGGATCATCCTCAGCTACTATTAATGTGTGATCAAACATATAATCCATCCAGGCTTTAGGAGACATACCATCGATTTGAGTTTTAGCTCTTTTCATTCCACCAAAATCCCATACCCAATTTCTTTCGTCTAAATCTCCTTCAAAATATACTTTAAAGGAAATACCATAACCATGTACAAATCTACAGTGTGTTGTTTCTGCTTTCCACTGACGGAACACTGTGCTAAACCCGTCAAATACTTTACTCGATTGAAATTTACCCATTATAAAAATCTATTATTTGTTGTTTTTGTAATACACCTACTGATCTATTTAATTCAACTCCATCCCCATCTACTAATACTAAAGTAGGAATGTTTCTTACTCCATATTTAATAGATAATTCTTGATTATTATCTACATTAATTTTTTCCCAAGCTACTTCTTCAGATACTGAATCCATGATAGGACCTAACATTTTACATGGACCACACCATGCTGCACTAAAATATAAAATTTTCTTCATTATACTAATTCTTCGATTATACCAATTATTTCACTTAATATAAGAACTCCTGCTGCAATTTCCAAGCTAAAAGGCAAAAGAAAATAACCAGCTATTCTTATTCCGGATTTAATAAAACTAATTTTTTGGTGTAGTTTCGGATCAGGGATTTTTTGACCATTGATTTTAATACCACCTTTAGCACTTAAATTCATTTGTTGTTTCATAATTTTAATTCAGTTAATTCATCTTTATCTCCAAATATTCCTAAAGGTATAGAATTAAAAGAAATACTATATCTAGGAATGTTTGATTTGTTTAAATTTACAGAATGTTGTAAATATGAGGGAAATAAAATTAAGTTATTTAACCCTAATTCAAATTCTGTATCATTATATTTTGTATATTTTTCTTTAGGTCTCAAAATAGGAAAACTAAATGATTGAGGTTTGTGAAAAGTTATATTAGGTAAAAATTCTTTATTATCCCCAAAATAAAATACACCAGAAATTATACTATTAGGATGGGTATGGATATCATGCATTTGTCCTGGTTTTTTACAAGATATCCATGATTGGGTTAATTTAAATTTTTCATAATCATAACCTAAAATTTTGTTTCCATATTCATAAATTTTATTTAAAATAAAATCTTTAATTGTTTTATTTTCTGGTTCATCTAGAATATAAGTATTTTTAGAAATTTCTCCTGTAGTATATAAACCATTACCATCTAGTTCATCCTTCCTCATGTTTTGATTTAAAAGAAAATTAATATCTAGATTTATACCCTTGGGGATTGGGATACCCATTATAGGGATAGGAAATAATTCTATTATATTATCCATAACTTATTTTTGCGGAAAGGGAGGGATTCGAACCCCCGGTACCTTGCAGTACGCTGGTTTTCAAGACCAGTGCATTCGACCACTCTGCCACCTTTCCTAACTTTTAATTTTAGTTGTCTCGACAGGTCTCGAACCTATACTCTTCTGGACCAAAACCAGACGTGTTACCAATTACACCACGAGACAGATCAGTTAAATTGTACGGTTTCTTCTTACTCCGTCCCAATACACTTTTCTTGATCTACCCAGCATAGTATACCTACTTACTCTTTGGTTTACTTTAGCTCTTTCAGAGTTTAGCTGGGTGTTGCCATTTGATTGTTCTGTGTTCATTGTTTTAAAATATAAATAATAGTAATCTATACATATTCAGCAAGAACTTTCTCAACATGAGATTTTGCTACTTCGTAATCAACCACTCCAGTTTCATCCTCATACTGTACAGGATCTTTTCTCCCCAAAGCAATAAAAGCCTCAATCCTCTCAACACTAGAAGCAGACTTATAATCGGAATTTCCACTAGGATAGGGTTTGTACGATGTATTAGTTCTTTTATAAACTTCATCAAAATCAATACCTAAAATTTCACATAATTTTTCTCCATCTTGCAAGATACCAAATTTATCAGTATCTAAATAAGGTGTAAAGTACCCTACTCTATCTGCATCCCAGTTTCCAATTCTAAAAGCTGCATCATCTGCATCTCTGAATTCTTGTCTACAGTCAGGATAAACTGCATGATCACCAGCGTGAATACCTAAAGCGATATCACAAACATCTTCTGTTCTATTTGCTACTGATAATGCTACTGCTTGTGTAATTGAAGCAAACATTTTGTTTCTATTAGGAACAACTGTTTCTTTCATATTATCTTGTTCATAATGTCCTTCTGGTACATCATCTCCACCTGTAACTAAAGCTGAGTCTAATAGATCTACTAGACCATCAAGTTTAATTTGACGATAATTTACTTTGTGGCCTTTACTTGCAAGGTAATTAATTAATGATTGAGCTCTCTCTAGCTCTACTCTGTGTTTTTGACCATAATCAAATGAGATACCAGTTACGGTATCATACTTCTCGATAGCTCTTAACAATAGGGTGCTGCTATCCATTCCACCGCTTAAACTTACTACACAATGTGCCATAATTTACTTATTTAAAATTTGCCAGGTATTATAAAGCGTATAGGCAAACGCTTTTTTTAGTCTATTAAATTTGCATTTTATATAGGATATAATATAAGAAAAAATTGCTGTTAATCCAAACCCCCCTGCAAGAAGAGTCCAAAGATTAGGATGCCAATGTTCTCCACAAAAACCTAATGCATGTTTTACTACTTCTATCATAATTTAAATTTTGTAATAAATATTATTCTTCTACAAATTCTGGTTCACTATAATCATCAATTGGTTTATCTCTTACTAGGTCCCAATCTGCATTATCTATAATTTCTTGTTGGAGATCTTCATCACCTGTTTTCCATTGTGCTAATTCTTCTTCTGTTAGCACATATTCTTCCCATCTGTAATTACAATAATTTACATTTCTTGTTAACTTTGCCATATATTTACTTTTTTAATATTATTAATTTCTCTAAATTTATTTGTATTATGAAGGACACTTAAATAATTAAATTTATCAAAATCAATATTAAAATAATCATTCATATTTGCTTTAGGTTTTACATTTAAACCCCTTTCATCATACAATACATCTTCTAAACCAGCCATTATTGGATTTGATGTGTCAATTGATTCAATTCTAGGATTATTATCATACCAACCAAATTCTTGTGGTATTGAACAACCTAGTAAATGAAACTTAATATCTTTTAATTGTTTTAAATTTAATAATCCCTGTACAAATCGTACTCTACCTAATGCTTTTCCCATATCTGCGTTAGTATGTGGAAAAAAATCATTATACCATGTAGCACCGTAAGATACACATAATTTTTCGTATCCTAGATTTGCTAATAAGTTCGCACATAAATATGCTTGGTTTTTATTTTCACCTTGAATTACAGCTGTGAGTTTAGTTTTTTTAGGATATTTAAATTGCTTCCAGTATTTAGCTTGAGCTGCTGTTTCAGCACATTTCATCCAAACATCAGGTACTATAAATTCATCTGGTTCTATTACACTAACCCAATAACGTAATCTTTCATGGTCATATGCTTCTCCCAATTCATGGAGTGAATTATCCATTATAATATAACGACCATCTGCTTTTGCATCCATAAAGTATTGTAGATATTCTTCATCTTGATCAAACAAGTGAGGTAGAGCATAATCATAATCATTAAATTCAGGGGATGCTGTTAATAAACAGCGAGGTACTTCATGTGATACTTTCATTTATATAACTTTTTTTGGTCGTCCTCTACGCTTTAATGGAACCGGTATATGGACTATTTTATACTTTTCTTCTATAATATAATAAAGATCTATCAGGGAGCCACTACATTCTAACATTTCTTTTTCAACTTGTTCTCTATTACATTTGAAATATTTTGTAAATTCAACTGTTAAAGAACGTAATCTCTCAGCTTCATCTTTTTCAAAGTCTTCCATTAGACGTTTTCTTCGTGCTCTAATAACCTGGGTTTTTTCTAGGTATTTGGCATAATCCATATCACATTCTTCTAATATATCATTTAATTGATATTCAACTAAATATTGTTGAGCTTTATAACATGAATAATCAAAATCCCCATTAAATATACGATCACGTAATGGTTGACGATTATCAAGTGGTTTATTTTTTGGTTGGTAACTCCTCCACCACCTAAATTGGTTGTAATTTATTTTTTGATATTGAGATAATTGCTTATCTACTTCTTTTCTTGACATGGGTATATCAAACATAAACTTTATTTTTGAACTATTAACAAGGGCAAACTACCCATAAAGCAAAATATAATGTATAAAATATTGCTGCGATAAACAAAAAACTTGATACTGTATCTATTTCTGATTTGTACTTTTTAATGAATTTTTTCATGACCTTTATTTTTTCTTATACCTAAATATATGAACCCTTATTCAGGTATCCACATATTATACAAATAACTTCCAATCTTCTTCTGCCTTTTTAGCATCAATTTCATATGGGTGATTACCATAAGTATAACCCATACTATAATATCTTTTCATCCAAGATCCAGATTGTAAATAATGTATATACTCATGGATAACTCCTCTAATTACATCCTCAACGCTATCATTAAAGTCTGAGTATATAAATAATTTGTTTTCTTTACGGTCAAACTCAGCATCTGCGGGATCATCACCTTCCATATCTGGTTCTCCACTTAATCTAGCAAATATATTTTTATGTACTTCAATTGGTGGATATTCTTTTTTACCTAAACCATAATATGCTCTAATATTAGGATATACTTTATTTGCTATTTTTAAAATTTGGTTTTTATCCATAATTTATTTTATTAAATAATCAATCCATTTAGTTCCTTTAGTATCTTCATTTGGAAAAGCAAAAATATATTGATTACCCCCAAATGTTATGATTTTTCTAAATCCCGAAGGTATAGTAGCCCCACCAGGTACCTTTTCTTGTGAAAAATATACTTCAACTTTAACTTTTACTTCATAAAAATTAGCTAAATCCCTTTCAAACCCCTCTAATTCTTTCCATACCCCCCTATTTAATCCTTGGTGTTGTAGGGCTGAATTTAAATAGGTAAAAGTTTTATATAATGTTTCTTTATCACAATTAAATGAAGCTGCAGGTGCTAAATGGCCTTTATCCCAAATATTATTTTTATAATCATCATTATCTGACGTATGGATTTTTTTATCTTTGTAAAAATCCATTCCTTGTCTAGAAGCATCTCCCTTAGGACATTGTACTGTATATTCTACCCATACGGGTTGTTCTTTTTCCTGGTCATATTGGACAGTAAAAATGTCAGTTGTTATTAACTGACTATAGGTTAAAAGGGGTAAAAAAAATAATAAACTAATAAGTTTTAATCGTATCATCTTCATTATCCAGTTGTGATTTAAGTTCTTCAATTTCTTTTTTAATTTTATTACTTCTCCAAGAGGATAAAGGGTCATTTAATCTATTTTCAAGCCTTTTAATTTTATCAATTGCAGTTTCTATTTCTTTTTGATCTACAATGCCATCTTGGTTTAAGTCTAATCCCGAATAATGTTCTCCATCATTTCCGTTTTGACCTATAATTTCCATTCTTTTTTCTGCTGCTTCCCAATCTCTAACTTTTTCAAGGTTATCTAAATTTTCCATAAATTCATCTTGGGTTTTTATTTCTTCAGCATCTTTTACTTCAATATCTTCTAAATTATCCCATTCTGAAAATTTGTCTTCATAGTATTCTCCATATAAATTTTCTTTATATTTCTTTTTTGGGTAAGCATGTGCAAATGCAAAATTAGCTGCTATTACAAGAGATATAGCTAAAGGGTCAAATACAAAAATTATAACAAGTAATAACCAGTTTATAATTTTATCCATAGATATACCGGTTAAACCCGATAGATACTGCAGTGGTCCTAATTCCCCAGCAACCTCGTTATTATTATCAAGTTCTAATACTTGTAATTGGAATTTTTGAAGGCTATCAGATGCTATTGTTCTTTTTTCTTGCGCCAATTTACGATTCTCCTCCTCAATATTAATTCTATTCTGCGCCATTCTAAGCTCAGTTGTGGAGATTGTTTGTCTAAAGCCCCCAGATACCGTGGTGTCTCGTACTTGGATGGACGTAGCTTTTGCATTAGATAAAGTACTAATATTACTAGATATTCTTTTAATTTCTTCATCATATCGATCTACATCATTTTGGTAAAAGTCAATTTTTTGTTGAATAAAACCTTTTTGGTTTTCTACTGCTGTTAATTTAGAGTATGTTTCTTGGTAAGCAGCACTTAAAAACCCATAAATACCCATACTAGTAATTAATACTAATATAATGGTAGCAATAGATAAATATGTTCTAAGTGTTTTATTAATTGTATCCCAATATTGATACAAAAGAGAAGCTGTAACTAATTTAGCAAATTCTAATGAACCAGCCATTATAATAACCTCCAAACTAGCCCCAGCAAAAAGTTTGCTTAAACCACTAACTGAATAGAAAGCGGCCGAAGCTGAAACTGACAGGGCAGAAAATCCAATTAGGAATGGGAACATTCCTTGTTTAATTTTTTTAAGCATGGTTATAAATATAATAAAAAAGTAGGGAGGGGGCAAACTATTTTCTAATGCCCTTATGTTTATCAATATTATCCAGTATCTGATTAACTATGTTGGCTTTAATAAATCCGGCCATTGATGCATTTTTTACTGTACTTATTAATTGAAATATTACTAGAGGCATAAGCATAGTTTCACTTAACCATCCAGCTCCGGGTATACTTTTTTCGATAACTAATATTAGGGTTAACATAATAACCCAAAAAATTAATGTTCTTAAAATTTTAATTGCTTTATAAGTTTTAAAACCTTCTCTTTTTATTCCAGCTATTATACCAAAAAATCCATCAGCAAATACTAAAGTAGTGATAGCTAGATATTGTTCTGCATTTTGCATTGTGAGTTCCATAAAATAGGAACATATAAATCCTAAGGACATACTTGTAAAGGCTAATATGGTTTGTGTTGTTTTCAATTGTTAACTTATATCGTTACTTTCTAATAATGTATATGTAAATGAGTTACCCCATATTTCTCTAGCTGTTTGACATATATCTAAAAATTGATGCCAATCATCATTATCAGCTATTACTTGACAACCTGCAGACCATTTATCTACTCTTATTGATTTTCCCCCGGATCTACCAGTTGCTCTATGGATATTAATTCCAAAGATACCTTCATCAATATTTTCTTCTAGTAAATCATATTTACCATCTCTATTATTGTCTCTATATACTTTAACTGGTTTTTGTTGACCTAAAGCTAAGTACTTACCTTGGTGCAATCTTAATTTATGTGAACCTCTATATTGACCTGGCTTTAATATTGCTACTCCTTTTTTGTTTAGTAAATTTTGTTCCCAATGTGAACCTGGGTCTGTTGTTGCTTGATAACAGTAGAATTTCCATTCACCTTCTTCTTTATATGATATAGTAACACAATCGTCAAAAGCATTTGTTACTCTTCCTTTTGTATCTGAGTTTCTAACTCCAACTATATTTACATCAAAGTCACCACCTGTAAAGTATTTATATCCTTTACTTTCCATTGTAGCCTGAATTTGTTCTCTTGTATAACAACTCATAAGTTTATTTTTTATTACCAAATATTTTTCCTGCTTCCGCTATACCAAAAGCTCCTAAAACTACTAATACAAATGAATCATATATAAATTCATTTATAACTAAGTCTTTACCTAAATATCCTGTTAATAAATCTGCTACTGCAAATATTACCATTACGGCAAATGCTAAGAATCCTACTACTGATTTTTCATTGATGTTATTATCATCATCAAATAAGTTTTTAAATGCCATCCATTTACGTTTTAAATAATTTAACATATATAACGTATTAATTAGTAACCGATTTATTTTATGATAAATATGAACTAGAAAGCGCTCATTATAAGTTCATCAATATAATCTTGAACTTCTTCTTTAGTTGCTGACATTTTAAAGCTAATATCAGCTTGGTATCTTTCTGCTTCTTCTCCGTCTTGGAATATTATAATGGTGGGTACAACTACTACTTTAAATTTACCTGCATCTGCGGGTTTAGTTCCTATATCAAATTTTTCAATTTCACAATCTGAAAGTTTATCAACCCAAACAATGTCATTTGCTGCATTCCAGCCGGCATTAAAATATTTTACTTCTATTTGACTATATAATGAAGATGATAATAAAAATATTCCAAATATTAATAACTTTTTCATAACAAATTTATCTTAGTTTATCAATCTTTTCTTCCATCCGAATCATTCTATCCTTTAATTCTTTAACATCATCTTGAGTGGTCATAATTGTTTGACGTATTAATTGATCTTTCATATCGTATTCCATACGGGTAACATCTGGTGGAGGTGCTATAGGAAGCTCTTTTGCCTCTTCAATATCTGCTTGAAGTGCAAACCACATACCTACTACTGTAGCTATACCGAATGCAATACCTATTAGTGTTTGTATGCTTATTTGAAAACTAGTATTTTCACTTAACTCTTTTGCCATTTTTAAAAAATTATATAATTAACTCCCATTGAAAAATTATGCCAATTTCTATTCCAATATTTATTGTATGTTCCTTCTGCAAATAACCCTAATGACTTAGTTAATTTGTAACCAAATATTAGACCTCCAGAATAATCCGTCCATTGGCCTCCATTATAATTATGAAAAGAAAATTCATCTGCCCCTTTTATATGTATAGGCATTACATTACCCCAAGCATGTAGCCAGAAGTTTTTAGTGTACTTATAATAATCGAAACCAAATATGGCAGAATATTCTAGCCTTAATGGAGCTTGATCTTCTTTTTTCTCTACGTAGTTAACCAGTACTTGGGGAATAATTACTTCTTCCCATACTTCAGTACTTGTTGCTACTACTGCACCTTGGGGGTTAAGGTATTCTATATCTCCCCCTCCATTAAAGTTTACATTATAACCTTCTTGTAAAGCTAAATAAGTATAATGTAAGTTACCGTTACTTAACATCCATTCCTGTAAAGGATCATATCCATATGGTTTAGATAGCCTTTGAGCAATACCTACGTTAATAGAAAATTCTTTAGTTATATTATGTTTATATCTTTGAGAAGCTTGAAAATATTCTATATCAATAAAACCACCTACAAGGTATTCTACTTTAGCTACCCAATTATCAGCTACATATCTTAAAAAGTGATGCTGGTCTAAATATGTTTCTCCTTGTATTCTTCTATAATCAGCTTCAAATAAGAATTCAAATCCTTTTATTTTACCTAATGTTGCGTTATCTGAATAGGATTCTTCTGTACCGTTATAAAATACATTAGCTCTATTTTCATATTGAAATCTAGCTATTTTTCTTATACCTAAAGATAAAGAGTAGTCAAATGGGGTTTCAATTACATCTTGAATTAAGGTACCAGTATTTACTGAAAATTGATTTTTATCTGCTAAAGAGGTTCCTCCATTAACAGCAGCAAATATAGTAGCAAACTTAAAAGTTTTCTTTAGATCTTTTTTAAACTTAGATTCCTGACTAAAACCTAAAAGTGGGATTACTAAAAATAGTATTAATAATTTCTTCATTTTATTCTATAATTATTCTTTTATTAAATAACTTACCTTCGTGACTAATTGTTAAGAAGTATACTCCTGATTCTACGTTAGATAAATCTACTTGTTTTTTATCTGAAGATTGAATTATAATCTTACCTAATAAATCACGTACTGAGTAAGTAATGTCTAGATTAGTTGCAATATTAATTATACCGTCTGTAGGGTTAGGATAAACAATTATACTTACATTATCTAGTCCTCTAGAGAACATACCGTCTATGTCCATTCCTTCTGGCCATCCGTTTTCACAGTAATTGTAAGTTTCCTGACAAATTGGATCCCATTCATTTTCACAGCAATAATTATCTACGTCAATTACCCAAGCATAACATTGGTTATTTAACCAATATGGTTCACCTGGTCCTGTTATACAACCTGCATCATATAAACAAGCATCAGGATCTGCTACGTTAGCTTCTGGGTTATAGTTATAAGATTCTGGATCCATACATCCTACTACTGCTGTAATACATGTACCGTTATCTACATTAGCTTCAGGATCAAAATTAATTGAGTTAGGGTCCATACAGCCGTATACTTTTTCTATACAACTAAAGTCTTCTGTATTTGCATCTGGATTATAATTTAATGCGTCTGGATCTGTACAACCTGTTACAATTGGGATACAGCTACCGTCGTCAACAGTTGCTAGTGCATTGTAGTTAAATGAGTTAGGATCCATACAACCGTATAAAAGAGGGATACAGCTGCCATCATCGGTATTAGCATCTGGATTATAATTTAATGCTGTGTTATCTGTACAGCCTAATACTACTGGGATACAAGATCCATCATCAACAGTTGCTAAAGCATTATAGTTAAATGAATCTGGGTCCATACACCCATATAAAATTGGGATACAACTACCGTCATCAGTATTCGCATCTGGGTTGTAATTTAATGAAGTATTGTCTGTACATCCTTCTACTATAGGAATACAAGAACCATCGTCTACGGTTGCAAGTGGATTGTAGTTAAATGAAGTTTCATCCATACATCCATAAAGAATTGGAATACAAGAACCATCGTCTGTATTAGCTTCTGGGTTATAGTTTAAAGAAGTATTATCTGTACATCCATAAACAACTGGTATACAGGAACCATCATCGGTATTAGCTAGTTCATTATAGTTAAATGAGTCTGGATTTGTACAACCTGCTAATATGGGAATACAAGAACCATCATTAGTATTAGCTTCTGGGTTGTAATTGAATGATGTGTTGTCTGTACATCCTAGAACTACAGGAACACAAGTTCCATTGTCTGTATTAGCATCTGGATTGTAGTTAAATGAATCAGGGTCAGTACAACCAAATACTACTGGTTCACAAGTTCCGTTATCTGTATTAGCATCTGGGTTATAGTTAAATGAATCTGGATCCATACATCCAAATACTACAGGTACACAACTTCCATCATCTACATTTGCATTAGGATCGTAATTAAATGAATCTGGATCCATACATCCTTCTACTATCGGAATACAGCTTCCATCATCTGTATTAGCATCTGGGTTATAATTAATTGAATTTTCATCCATACATCCCTCTACAACTGCAATACATGAACCATCATCTACATTAGCATTCTCATTATAATTGAATGAAGTTTCATCCATACAACCTTCTATAACTGGGATACAATCACCTTCTGTGTTAGCATCTGGATTATAGTTAAATGAATCTGGGTCCATACATCCTACTACTACTTCAACACAAGAGCCATCATCTACTGTAGCATCTGGATTGTAGTTAAATGCTAATGGGTTCATACATCCTTCTACTATAGGGATACAAGAACCATCGTCAGTATTTACATCAACTAAAGGATCTCCAGTTAATTCTATATAATTTAATGAATTTTCATCCATACACCCTTCTATAATTGGAATACAAGTATCTCCAAAAGTTGGAGTAGTGGCTTCTAATACAAAAGGATATGGTATTGCTTGCCAATATCCTACATCTATAATTTTATCTCCTAAAGGACCTGTTAGAGTGTATCCTATTTGAGCTAATGTTTGATTAGAATTAGGAGTAGTAAATAAGAAAGCTTCAATAGGTTCATAAATGTTTAACTGTACTTCAAAAGAAATACTCTCACCATCGTTAGCACCTATTTGATATTGAGGAGATACCCAATTACCTTGAGTTAAACCTAACCAAGTACCGTTCCAACCATCAGAAGCTCCATCAAATATCTCTAATGTATATGTACCTTGCATTATTTCGCTAGTATTAGCATCTGGGTTGTAGTTGAATGCATCTTGATCAGTACATCCTTCTATTCTAGGAGGACCACAACTTCCATCATCTACTGTAGCTAGTGGGTTATAGGTTGTTGAAAATGGATTCATACAGCCTTCTACTTCACTTTCACTTTCACAAGTAACAGGAGTAAATTGAGGGGTAGTAACTAAATAACCAAAATTTGAATTAGGGAAATTTTCTGATAAATCATATAAAATAGTTCCATCACAGGCTATAACTTGTATATTTCCATCTACAGTTCCCCCAGATGTAGTACCAGCTAAACCATCTCCAAAACTATCTTCGATAACTAAATCTAATGTACTATTTTGATCAACACATACATAAGTAGAAAGGGGTACTCCAGGAGGAGCTGAGTTATATGATCCTTGAGGTGCACTTGCATAAGTAACATCTACTCCGTTATTATCTCCATATAAAATCCAACTAGATTCTCCCGGCCAGTTATCTCCGGTATAAATTATTTGCAATAAAGTCTGCCCTTCTTCACATTGTGGTATTACTGAACAAGAACCATCATCTATAGTAGCCCAAGGGTTATAATTTTGCGAGGTTGGGTCCATACACCCTAAAACTGCTCCACATGGTAAACATGATTCCCAACAAACTAAAGGAAGAGAAATACTGTCCCCAATAGTGACATCTAAAATTCTATTTATAAAACCGTTTCCATCAGGTATGAAACATGCTGAAGATTCTGTCACACCCGCTGGTAATTCTGAGTCTGCCCAATTATCTAACATAAATTTCCATAAATAAGTACCTTCGGGAAGTTCTATTCCTAATTCCCATATACCATCACCATCTTCATCTTCCATTGGATATTGGTCAGTCCAATTACTAAATTCTCCCGTTACATAAGGTTGGTTATATTCATCAGGATATTCATTCATATCCAATTTAAATTCAACTAGGGTTGTTTCTTCTTCACATGGTGCATTACCACAGACATTAACACAATGGGTTAATTTATATTCTCCTGAAGGATTTACATAAGTGCCATTTGCTATTAATTCTTCGGGTACTGTTACTTTTCTTAAACTATCAGGTCCTCCTGGAGCACCTCCTGTAGCTACATCAAATAAACAGTCAGATGCATCAGGACCTCCTTCCCATCCTGTCCAGGGTAGTCCATTATCACTAAAAGATGTTATCTTAAACCTATAAAATACCTCTACATTTTCATCTGTTGGATGTCCTATATTAATATTTTTTCTGTAAATTCCATTACCCCCAACATCTTCCATTGGTATATCAGTCCATCCAGTAACACTAGTTTGAATATAAACTTGCATTTGATCTGGGTTAGGAGTATTAGCGGTAATTTGATTAACATCTAATCTAAAGGTTACGGGTGCTGATTCTTGTGCTACATTTAAGAAAGGTAATGCCAGGCATAACCAAAGTAGTAATTTTTTCATTATAAATTTAATTTTAGTAACTTAATATCTAGTTATAAATATGGTTTAAGTTTTTACCTTACCCTTATTTTTTCCTTTTTCTTTTTTTATTTTTTAATATATCATCTAAAGAAATGACTATTCCTACTGATAAAGCCCCATACATTCCTGCGGCTATATCATTACCATCAACTTTTGGGTCTATAAAAATTTCTTTAAAAGCAGATAATGCTAAAGTAGTAGCTATTGAATATATAACAGCTTTATCTTTATCTTGAGTTTCTTCAAAAAATAAGTCATGGCTAATACTAGTGATAGCAACTCCTCCTATATAATGAAGTGCTTTATCTTCAGGAATACTCCAATTACCAATTTCTAATTGAGCAAACGAGAGTGTGGGGATTAAAAATAATAATAAAAGTAGGTTTTTCATTTTATTATAAATATAAAAAAAAGGAGCAAAAGCTCCTTTTAAATTATCCATCACAAGCCACACAATCAGCCATTCGGGAACCTAAATCCCCTTTAATTACACTGTCAGTTCTTAAATAATAAAATGTTTTAATACCTAACTTCCATCCTTCTAAATGTACTTGATTAATCCATTTTGGTGAATCATTTACATCAAATGACAAATTTAATGATTGGGTTTGGTCAATATAACGTTGTCTAATGGCTGCTTGACGTACCAATTCTAATTGATTAATTTCAGGAAAAGTTAAAAATAATTCTTTTTCTTCAGGGGATAAAATATTATCAGGTAAACCTTGAGCTGAACCATCTTGTTCTAACATTTGGTCCCACCATTTATCTTTATCTTCTCCTTTTTCAGCTAAAATAGACTGTAGTACTTTGTTTTTTCTAATAAAAGTACCTTTTGCACCATTAAATGTATAAATGTTAGCGGGTAAGGGTTCAATACCAGCACTAATTCCACCACAAATAACTGAATTAGATACTGTTGGGGCTACTGCTAGTAAGTGGGTATTTCTCATACCTGTTCCTCTACACCATAAAGGTTCTCCATATTCTTGGGCTAAAGCCATTGATGCTTTTTCTGCTTTACCCCTAATATCATTAAAAATATTGTGAGTATGTGCTGTAGAAGCAATTGAATTAAATGGTAAACCTTTTTGTTGTAAAAATGAATGCCAACCCATTACACCTAAACCTAAAGCACGTCCTTTACGAGCATGATTATAAGTTCTTTGCAATGAATCTTTACCAGCAGATTTATCAATGAATTCTTGCATTACACCATCTAAAAACCAAGTAGCTAATTCAACAGCATCTGTGTCTTTCCATTCTTCGTATTTTGATAAATTCATAGAAGATAAACAACAAATAAATGAATGTTCTTCATCTGTAAATAATGTAATTTCTGTACAAATATTAGTCATACTTACATCAAGATTATTCATCATGTAAGCAATAGGGTTATTTTTATTTACATTATCTTTGTACATAATATAAGGTTCACCCGTTTCCATTCTTGATTTTAACAGTTCAGCCCATAATGCCATAGAATCTTGATCTCTTGATTCTAGTTTGCGCATAAAGTTATCTCCTACAACAACACATTGGTGTAAGTTTAAACATTGTCTATTTGGATCACCTTTTGGTCTACGAATTTGTAAAAATTCTTCAATATCTGGATGTTCAATATCTAAATTAACTGAAGCAGCACCACGTCTTACTGAACCTTGATTAG
>Ga0181392_1000353_pt1 | contig 17406 bp, 25 predicted proteins | sample 15SPOviralmetaG_FD_130083 | JGI IMG/M metagenome (GOLD analysis project Ga0181392, IMG submission 130083) | Marine viral communities from the oligotrophic San Pedro Time Series (SPOT) site, San Pedro Channel, CA, USA - 15 SPOT_SRF_2010-09-15 | ecosystem: Environmental > Aquatic > Marine > Strait... | reverse complement strand
TTTTTGGTAATGACGTTTGTAGTCATCCCATGCTTCTTTAATCGATCTTGCCATCTTCTAGGCACTGATTATCCAAACTATTTAGATAATCTCTTTCATTCTGATATGGTTTCTCTTGACCTGTCCACAGTTTATATCCCTGCACTACCTCTGGGACTAACCACTGGTCCACTCGATAGCAAGACATCCAGTTGACTGGTTGAATACAATTCATAACAACCACTTGAAAGAATGCTACCAAGTGAATCCAGAGGGAGAGCATTAGATGTCACCTTCCACACGGTTCTCAGACTCTTCGATAGAGAAACTACCTTCGGAGTAACGTGCAGCAAGTTTCAGAGAGTTGACATACAGAACATGATCAAAGGTCACTTCTAGTGCATGACATGCTTGTGCTGCATACCATAGAATGTCACCAAGTTCTTTGATGAGATGTTCTTTGTTAGCATCATTCCAGGGTTTGCCTTGGAACTTCAACTTCTTCACAATCTCTGCAAACTCACCTGACTCAGCAGTCAGACCAGCAGCAGCGGTGTCAAGACGAGCAATGTTACAACCATCTTCATGGAGTTGACGAAGACGTTCGATGTATGCAACCTGATCCTTGCTTGGTTTGGAGCAGGTATCATCAGCAAAGTGCAGATACTTATCAAGATCCACACGGAAACGTTCTTCTTTCTTCTTATTCTTTTCTGCTTCCTTCTCTTTGATCTTCTCAGCAGTCACCCATGCATTGAAACCCTTCTTATTGATGAAATCCTCAGGAGTTTTAGGAGTATCCTCCTGCATATCTTCAAGTTTATCCTGCATACCGTCCTTGATATCTTGGGCAGTATTAGAAAGTTTCTCTGCTGCTGCTGAGGCAGCATCACTACCCTCAAAATTAACGTTAACGTCGTTGTCGCGGGATCTTTTGTTAGCGGAGTCGGTCATACGTGCCAAGTGTCAAATTTACTTTGTGTTTTTGTTTCAAGGAACTTATCCTCAATGCCCTGACCAGAGTCAAGGATGTTGTCTTGTTCAGACTGATCACAATCATACAGTCTCATCTTCGCTCTGTCAATACCTATGATGAAACGTTTGTTCATTGTCGGATCATTGTATCTATTCTTCAATTGTTTGACCATAATCTGACCTGTTGCTTCCAAATCCTCAGTAGATATGAGAGCAAACATCAAGTCAGCAGTGGCAGGAAGACCAAATGATTCTGATGTGTCAGTAAGATCAACATCAGAACTACCATAACCAGACCTAGTGGTCTGTGTAGCAGTCATAATAGGTACATCCATCTCAACAGCAAGACCACGTAGTTCTTCTGCAATACCTTTGATGAAAGTATAGGAGTTCACCACAGCATTCTTGTAACGTGCAGAGGCACAGATGTTTAGGTAGTCAATGAAGATGATATCAGGAGCGAAACCACGCTTCATACTCAGTTCATTCAAGAGAGACTTGAAGTGATTGACGTGAGCAGATGCAGTAGGGTATTCCTTAATCACTAAGCGACCTTGGGTCTGCTTAGCAATCTTATCTACTTTTGTTCGGAACTGTTGTTTCGTGAAGAGAGGGTCCGAGAGTTGCTTGATGTTGATGTCCAGGAGGTTGGCGTCAATTCGTTCAGCAATCTTCTCCTCTGCCATTTCAAGTGTAATATAGAGTACGTTCCTGCCTTGCAAGAGGGCGGCACTAGCCATATGGCACATGAATAGACTTTTCCCGACACCCGTTCCAGCAAGAGCGACATTGAGAGTCTTGCGAGGCAAACCACCTTTTGTGATTTTGTTGAAATATTCGAGATCAAAGGGAATCTTGTCGTGCGTTTGGTGGTAAAAGTCATAGCGGTCGTCGGAGTCTAGTAAGTAATCATGTCCCACAGTATCATCAAAGCATGTACCTAATGCTTCTGCCATGATGTGGGGAATGGCATCTTTGGTGCGAGTCTTGTCTTGACCATCAGCAATCTTAATAGACTCCATCAGTGCAAGATAGATCGAACGTTCTTTACACCACTTCTCAGTAGTATTCAGTAACCATTCATCATTATATTGTGTGTCATCAATCCTGGTATCAAGGAATGATTCGATATCTTTTATGATATCCTCACTCAAATCTCGTCGCTTTTCAATCTCAATTTTGAGAGCAGTAGTCTCAGGAATAGTATTGTATTCCGTTACATAATCATTTATCTGATGAAACAATACCTGGTGTGGTTGGTGATCAAAGTATTCATCTTTTAGGAAAGGGAGTACAGATCTACAATAGTTTTCATCACGTATAAGTTTACTGAGAGTAATTTCTTCAATCTTTTGCATTAAATGTAGTGTAGATAGGTACCAATGATGTGTTTATTTTGTTTCAATGGTGGTAGTCCTGCATGAGGATAGGTCCATGTGGGTGGGAACACCAGACATCGACCTGCTACTGGTTTAATTTTGATTCCCATCTTAGTAAACCACGTTTCACCACCCTCGTCAACGTCATTCAGATAGAAGAACAATGCAAGGAACCTCCTAGCACTACTGTGGTCACCAACATCAACGTGAGGATCAAAACGATCATCATCTTCTGCAATGTACTTCTTCAAACGAATCTGTTCAAGTGCATTCTCTGCTGGCCATGCTGATCGACTATCAGTGTCTTCCATATACTGTTCAGACACATCTTTGATTGCTTCAATCAGACGATTGTGAACCTTACCCCAGATAGAATCAGGATTGTTCTGAGCATAGTCAGTCACATTGAACTGATGAAACTGTGGACGACCATCACGGTCCCAGTATTCCCACTGAACATCTCTGGAAGACTCCATGATGTTCTTAACAAGATTATCATCAAGAACATTATCATATGTTCTGATGTAGTGGTCATGCTCCATAACTGAACTCCTTTTGTGCGACTTCATCTAGTGCTTGCATCACTTCGGGTGTGAAATACTTCTCAGGATCTTTGAGAATCTGTTTAGAATAAAGAGAAACGTCCCCCATCTTATAACGGTTACCCACACGTTCAAAGACTCCGTGCTTCTCACCCAGTTCCAGTAGTCCATAATACTTGTCAAGTCCACGCTCGTCATAGAATAGGCGTGTCTCGATCTTAGCGTTCTCCTTAGTGAATCGTGACTTCTTGGTTTCGCATTTGATGATGTTACCGATCACCTCTTTACCATCCTTCTCCTTAGACTTGGATAAGAATATAATAGACGATGCAGCGTACTTCAAACCACTACCACCGCCCATTTCTTTCATTGGCACATAGGCACCGATGACATCATAGGTGTGATTGGTAACAATCATAGGTACATTCGCCTTACCAAGTTTCAGTGTGAGTACACGGAAGATAGACTTGACGATCTGAGAGCGAGTCATGTCACGAGTCTCAGAACCTGCCTCAGCATCTGTGACTTCCTTGGTAGTTGATAGCATACCAAGTGAGTCTAGACAGAACATCAGAGGTTTGCGTTCCTCAGGTTTCTGTTCTAGATACTTATCAACAATCTTGATTGCTTGTGTACGAAACTCTTGCACTGTAACAACAGGAACGATCATCATACGCTTTGAATCGATACCACGACTCTCGATCATGTCACGAGAGATTGCAGACTCGGACTCAAAATATATGCATCCAGCATCTGGATCAGAATCAAGGAAATTACGAACGATAGCGAGAGTAAAAAAAGTCTTTCCCGTGCTTGATTCACCAGCAATAGCCGTAATCTTATTGGAAGGAACACCACCAAAAAGAGACCCACTAACGACGGCGTTAAATAGATAGCACCCAGTATCAACGAAAGATGCAACATCGCCAGCAGCGACCCCTTCGTTAACAATACCAGCATACTCATTGCCGATCTCCTTTACTACATCATTAAGAAAACTCATCCGAATAAAAACTCCAAAGTGTTACGTTGTTCTGTGGACCATCCTACCGTCGTCAGTATAACACGGACTGGACGTAAAAAGGACTTCTCAAATTGTTCATCATAATCTATCGATGAGTGGACATTAAACTCTTTGGGTAGAGTCTGGAAGAATGAGATAACATTCTCACCAATCCTGTTTGGTTTACGTAGATAGATGTACTTGATCTTCTCACCCTCCTGAATCAGGGGATACTTGTGAGTAAGATTTAATTTCTTGCAATAGTGATTGTATAGCAAGGAACCTCTGACATGCATAGGACATCCAGAACCATAGATGTTCCTAGGTGAAGAGAATTTACTTATGTTATTACATCCACGAGGGAATGCAATCTCTTCAAGAGGGAGACTTTCAAACTTACGCCTGAACTGTGCAATATACTTCTGGATATCTGCTTCTGTACCATTCATAACAACATTAAGTGCTTCCTTAATTGCAGTACGACATGGTGCAGGTGTAGAAGACTTAACTGCTTCGATACCCATGATCTTTAACTTAGGTTTCTCATACCTAACACCCTCACTGTCCCATACATTGAGCAGGTATCGTTTCTTTGCAGTCCAGATACCACGATCAGCGATGTTCTCTCGCTTCATTTGCATCTTTTGATCATATGCCGAAACATACGACGCCAGGTTTTGATACGATTGTTCAATAAAAGGTTCCAGTTTCTCCTGACAGATCTTGTCAAGTAAGGAAACAGTTGCTGCTTTATCGTTAGACTTACCACTAAGAAATTTAGTAACAAGAGGTCCAAGATTAAGATAGATTGAATCGGTGTCAGATGCAATGACATAATCTACCTCCTCTGTTTGCAATATTTTATTTAGGTATCCGTTGACATCGGATTCGATCCATCTAATCGAGACTTGCCCCGAGAGAGTAATCGCCTCAGCATTTGCCAGATTGAAGTATCGGAAGTATTGGTTTCCGATGGCACCATAGGCACTGTTGAGTTGGATCTTTCTTGCCATTTGGATATTGGTGTATCTTGCAATATCTTTTTGTAGTGCCACGGTTTCCTTAGGTGTGGTGGCATTTTCAAGAGACTGCTTAGCGTGAAGCATTCTCTTCTTGTATATGGTCCGTTCATCGTAGATCCTTTGCATCATTTCAGGTAGGAAACCATGTATATCTTTACGGTACTGAGCACCGTTAGCACACACAGCATACTCTCCACTGATCTCAACCTCCTTGTTCAGCAGTTTGTCAACAGACACCGATGGGTGTCGCCTCTCAACCAGAGTTTCTGGTGAGATGTTGTACTGCATGATGAGGTGAGGGTACAGAGAGTTAAGGTCAAAGGACACCACCCAGTCGTAAGCACCTGGTATGGGTTCTTTAACATACGCACCAGCATACTGATCATTCTTTTGTGTACTGATCTTAGGTGGAACCACAATGTTACGCTTCTTCAAGTCATTGTAGATGAGGGTGTCCCACATCCTGACCTGAGAATAGACATCACTGAGGTTAACCTTAGCGTCATACGCAAGAGTTAATGCCAGTTCGATGAGTTTCATCTTGTCTTCTAGACGGTCAACGAGTTCCACGTCAACGATGTTGTACTCAACAAACTTTTGCCAGTCTTTTGTATAGAACTCTTTAAAGTTCTGGTATTCACTGTGGTCAATCTTTGCTTGACCCAGTTCTACATTTGCAATGTGATCTAGACGATAAGATTCCTGTGCAGAATAAGTGAACTTCTTGTACAGATCTAGGTAATCTAGAATTGTGACACCATTGATTTCATATGAGATGTGCTTACGACCCATCATCTCAATTTCACGTTCCATCACACGGTTCCAGGGGGAGAGACCTTTCTTCCAAGTCTCTCCTAGCACCCGTTCAAATCGACGACAGATGTAAGGAATATCATACAGGTTGCAGTTCCAACCAGTGATAATATCAGGAGTGTTTTGAGACCACCAAGCATGAAAGTCCTCCAACATTTCTACTTCCTTCCAAAAGACACGATACTCCGTGTCCTTCGGTGTAAATTCCCTCGTACCCCAAGTTATCACCTCCTTGGTAGCAAGATTCTTCATAGTAATACAAAGTATCTCTTCTTGACACGCCTCTACTGAGGGGAATCCATTGTCACAACCAACTTCGATGTCAATCGTATAGATCTTCATCGCGTTCATATCGAAACGAATCTCATCAGGGAACTTGTCAGCGATGAATTGATACACGAACCTATCATACCCATGCACTTCCAACCCATCAACGTCAGTATACTTCTCGATAAACTTTCGAGCATCCCTAGCACCGTCAAAGTGTTTAGGATGAGCATACCTACCATCAAGAGTCTTATACTTAGACTCCTTGGTCTGGTTGTTAGGAACGAAGTACAGGGTAGGACGGCATTTCTCTCGGTACTCAACGGGTTCACCGTTGTTGTATCCCCGATACAGGATAACATCACCGAGTAGAATCACATCCGTGTAAAACTGCATCAACTAACCATCGATTTATACTTGCCCACCAGAGCGGCAGACGGATCTAGTATAGTAAAGATCAGGTCAGAAGTCAAGAACACATCTCGCTGATCTGTGTGCAGAGGATACTCATTGAGTTCCCCGTCAGGAGTGACACGAAAGCAGTCTTCAAGTAGTAGACTCGGTTCCTCGTCCAGTTCCGTCAGTTTCCCCAGCAGGTACGTGCTCGGATCGTTCTTCAACAACAGTAATTTCAGCATCGGAAGCAGTTAGTTCGTTATATTTTTCGATCAGTTGATCGATAGGGTTGTAAATGAAAGTGACAGAGGGAATAGGAATGTAAATATGTGAGTTCTTAGAGAACGGTACATATGCAGTGAACTCCATGTCAATGGTATCAAGAGTCTTTGATGTCTCCTGCAAGGATGGTTCTTCAAAAAGATTATGATTCTCTTGAATCACCACAGTGTAAGGTTTTTCTAACTTATATGCTAGTGGTGGACCTTCCTTGCTGTCACGCATTTCATACACATCAGCGATTACGTCCTCGCCGTTTTGCATTCTTACGATTCTTACGCTCATAGTCTTTCTCCATCAATTGTTCATAAGTGTACTTTACCATATCAGTAAAGGCACGTCTAGCAGTAATGTTTTTAGTGTCTGCTAGGACGTGAACGTACTGCATAAAGTGATCCATATCCTCAGGGGATAGATCAAGAGTGAGTGTCTCACTCTTTTCTGCGTATGCAGGACACAGGTTAACATACATGTTCATGATTTACCTCAAACAAAAAGAGACCCCACGAGGTCTCTTTGGTTGTACATTATATAGGTAGTTTAATCATACGAACTACCATAACTGATGCAGGTCTTTTTGTTTTCTGCTGATGATCTACACCACTGTCTCACATAGGCATCTGCATCCTGCTCCATGGAGAAGTGGGCATGGTTATGAAGCATTCCTATCAGTGCTATCATCCCCAGCAGCGTCAGGGAGGTCATCGTTCCTGGATTCGTTAGGAATTTGAGGACGAATTTCATAAATCTTTAACTTCTGATGGTCAGGAATGATCTTCTGCAATTCTATCACAAGCAATCCATTTGTAAACGTGACTGTACCGATCTCCACATCATCAGAAAGGTTGAACCCCCTAGCAAATGTCCTAGTGCTGACACCCCTATGCAGATACTCATCTTCACCCTTTGCTTTTGGTGAGACGGATCTAATCAGCAGTACATTTGACTCAGTGGTGACTTCCACCTCATCTGGTGCCCATCCAGCAAGTGCCATTTCAATACGCCACTTGATGTTTGATTCCCTCACCAGATTATATGGTGGATATGCCTCATTGACACTACCCATTCCATATGAATGTAACCTATACATAACATCGTCTAACCCGATGCTATATTTCTCAACCGCATCCACTACGGCATTAAGATCTTTATGAGAAAACTTCCTCAGTCCAGTCATGTAACTACTCCTTTTAAAGCGAGATTGTATTGTGTGATCCCCGAAGGCAATCAAATTTATTTATAACAAACAAAAAAAATACGGGGTGGTGAACCCCGTACTTATCATGCAACTCGCTCTACCATATATCCATGTTCGCGACGGTCAGCGTTGAAACGCTTGGTGGTTCTCCAACGCCTACCATGCAACATGGTTTTAGGTGGCGTTGCAGGGCGTCCTTTGCCTTCATCCCAATCAGATTTGGAAACTGGTTTCCAGAACCAGTCACCAATGTTGTATGAATCATCGATCCAAGGATAAGAGAATCCACGACCACGAGTCTCTGCCTGAATCATAGACTGACGCAGACGTTCGTTGCCCCTTACGTATGCAAACTTGGTATTAACGGGGTTGGGATCGGTGGAATCGGTTGCTGTGAATAGGTTTGTGGGAGTTGTGGTCATGTGATATTAGGTGTCTTTGACCCCTGTATTATACGTAGTTACAAAGGTCCTGTCAAGAGGTTTAAAAGACCTAAATAGAACTAGTTCCTACCATCGAGACGATGAAGAAATTTCTTCCTCTCGTTATGCTTCTGATGACTGCTAGCGTTGCTAACGCTGGTGGACTTGTATCAAAACATGCCGCAAGTGTCCAACTCACCGTTGATTCAGCACGAACTCAGGCAACTAGAATTGGTTCATCGTTTAGTATCTCAGGTACAAATATCGATACTACTGACGGAACTACTGCTCACACAGTTTCCGCTGGTACTATCACCTCTGGCATCTATGCTCCTGGTACTATCTCTGCCACACAGGATACAGCAGGTTCGGCCTTCTCGTTCAGTCAGTCATATACACAGGCTGATGCAGTTCCAACTGCTGCTCCAACGGTAGGTGACGTTCCTAACTTCTCAAACACCACTTCTTATACTGCTGGTACAGCAGGGTCATTAGCAGGTACTGTGACATCTGCGGGTATGATCACCGTGACGGCTGGTGGGGCTGGCACGACAGCAACAGGGCAATACGTGAGTGAGATCACTGTAATTGACTGAGGTTAGTGATGAAAAATACGATCATCTCGTGTGCGATTGTTGCGGTGGGTGCAAGTGTCACACTTGTTCCTGCCCAGGCGGTCCCCGTGGTCCCAAATTTTACTCAGGGATCCATGACGAGCCACACGGAGACAACACAGACTATAACTGAGTCTATAAATAGCATGGACTACAACACTGGATATCAGTATTCTGCTACTGGTTCTGGTATCACCGCTAATGGCAACCTTTCCCCAGGGACAGGTGCCAGTAATGTAACTATTGACGGAGTGACTTCTTCATGGACAGGAGTGAACAACAGACCGACGTTTACACAAACAACACCTGGCGCAGCGTTTCAGTTTACAGAAACTTATCAAGGCCCAGGTTTAAGCAATCAAACAATTATAAACAGAACAACCGAGGTTACAAGCATAACCGATACCACAAGTATCTTCTCGCAGTAACCCTTTTATTTGCTAATCCTTCTTATGCTGAAACTGTTGGTGGTGTGTCTGCTACTGCTTCTCCTGTGGCTAATAGTTCAGGCTCCGTTACAAACCAAGCTATTCAAGTCCTTCAAGGACCTTACATTACAAACACATACGGAAGTGGTATACAATGTCAAGGTCCCACTCGCAACTTCACCCCCTATGTAACAGGATCTGCTTCTGCATCTAAACCATACGAACCATACTTTAATGATCCTGTGTATGATATCAGTGATCTAAATGAAGACGGTTTGATAGACAATCCAGGAGACATCCTCTTCCATAAGAAAACACGTACTGGACAGAAAGATAATTATAGTTTAGGTGTAGGGTTCTCTATGACATGGAGTACACCCATTGATAAGAAGTTGCAGGACCAATGTAAGGAAGCGGCAGCAGCAAGTATTGATTTGCTACAACAAACTGCTGCCAATAAAAGATTAGACTTTGAGATTGCGAGATTAAAAAATTGTGGATCTCTTATGAAGGAAGGAATCATGTTCCACCCCAAGAGCCCTTACTATAAAATATGTGCCGATGTCGTGGTGATGAATGTGAATCAGATTAAAGATCACAGACATACTATCCCTTCGGTTTCAGTGCCTCCCGAAGAGTCCGAATTGCAAGATTCCTCTGACGCTGCTCCAAACGACGTTCGTTTACAGACGGTACCTTACTCTCCTTCCCCCTGAGTTTAGCAATCTTTTTAATAACTTTCTTAACCGTTGGTTTGACTACTTTCAATAGTAGATCTGCCAGCGGTTTTGCTAATAGTGCTGATGTAGTAGCGATGACAGCAATGCCACCTACCTGCATAACTTGACCACCACTAGGTAGACCAGCAATTATTTGTGTATGTAGAGGAACTGCTTCTGTAACCTGTACACATTCATTACCAACTAGTTTATATTCAACAACTTCTTTTCTAAATCCTTCTACCAATGTACCAACAGGTTCCTTTGCTTCCTGTGCTGGTGTCGGACATTCTACGACAGCAGTAGCAACAGGTGGTGTGTTTACTTCTGGTGTTGGTGGTACTGGTTTTGGTTCATCTACTTTGGTACCACCAACGGTAGGTGGACCAGTTATTGTCATCCTGTTCGGTTCAAAAGAAATAGGGTTAAAACTGGGATAACCAGAATCGCAATACGTAACCAAACCATTTGAATCATCAACCCCAACTTTATTGTTCTTAGAGTTATTAGTTTCGTGTGCTTCTACACACCCAGGTATGTCAACAACGGGTATGCCGATGTTGACAGTAACTGGTGGACTTATATATTGTGAGTTGGAAGGTTCACTAAAACTCCAAACAGGTATATCTATCTGTCGGATTTCAATAATGTTAGTTCCAATCTCACGTATAGGTTCCATTAGAATGGCAGTACACTACCAGTTGCCGATGGCACCCCAGGTACGCCAGCACCTGGTACGGCAGCGCCAGCACCTGGTAAGGCAGGAATGGCACCACCAGTTGCACCAGGCAACTCAGGCACCGATGGCATGAGACCACCAACCAGACCAGGCAATGCGCCTACGACTGCTTCTGTCGCTGCCTCTGTTGCTGCCTTTGTAGCACTCTCAATGAGTGCATCCTTTTGAATATAGAGATAAGCACCACCCCCTAGAATTGAAAATGAAACTAGACCTGAAAGTAACGCGATAACATTAACTACTTTTTGCATTGTGTCCTCATTCGACGTGAATAGTACCTGTCATACCTGCACCCTGATGTGGACCACAGAAGAAATTATAGTCGCCAGCGTCAGCGAATAGAATATCTTGTGACTCACCAGGTGCAAAGAGCAGTGCCTCTCTCGAAAGATCGGGACGTGCTTCAACAATAATATTGTGAGGAGGTAGTGCCTCATTTACGAAGTGTAGTGTGTCACCTGCTGAGATTGTAATCTCATTAGGTTCAAATGCTAGGTTGCCCCCAGCACCCATGACAACATCAACGGCAAAGACTGGTGCTGCCATGAACATGACACCCAGCAAACAAATCAAACTAAGAAATTTTCTCATCTTTTTTCGGTAATGTAGGAGTTTTATCTTCATCCTTTTTCTTGGAGGGCATCACTCCAAAAGTGGCTAAGGTTCCAGTGAACACACTGGCGATAAAAGTTGGATCAATATTTTTCTGCGGAATACCAGGAACAGTTACATAGTTAAGGGTCAGAATTGCTGCTGACCATCCATGTATAATAACTCGGACGAGAGTTGATACACCCTCATCCGCCCACTCAAATTTGTTGTCCTTCTTGGTTTCCTCTTTCTTTGGATTATCCATAGAGAAGAAGTAACTTCACCTATTTATGAAGTAGATCATTACCAATACATAAAAAGTCAATATCTTTTTTACTAAACAACTCCTTCGCTTCCCAGAAACTAGATGCGATAGGACTACCACCTAAATTTAGTGAGGTATTGAGCAGTACACTGTCACCTGTGATGTCTTTATATGCTCGCAATAGTCTGGCATAGCAGTCATCACCTTCAACAGTTTGGATCCTACATGTACCATCGACATGTGTGACAGATGTCAGGTCATTATCAGTAACATTTACAGAAACATTCATCCAAGGCATATTTGCACCGTCAGGTACATCAAAGTGCCTTGGAGCGTCTTCTCGTAGGACTGAGGCACCATAAGGACGGAAGTGTTCTCTATGCTTAACCTTACTATTCAGCACATCTTTGATGTTTTCACACCTAGGATTAACAAGAATGCTCCTATGACCCAATGCACGAGGTCCGATCTCACCATGACCCTGATACCAAGCAACAATATTACCTACTGCTAACTCTTCTGCAACTATTTTGATAGTCTCATCACTGACTTCCTCAGGTGCTTCATCATCCTGCCAGAATGGGAACCCAGTAGCATCAAACTCCTCTGTATGGAAGCGTCTTCTAAGGAATTCTACTGCTCCTAAGGACAATCCACAGTCATTTGAATGTGGAATAGTAGAAATCTGTTGTCCAGTCTGTGTAATGCGTCCATTGAACACACAGTTCAGTGCTACACCACCTGTATATCCTACTTCATCATCACCATTACCCACATATTCTGCTAGTTTATTTGCTGTTGCCTCATGAACAGTACGTAACCAATTGATATCAAAATTATTATCCCACTTCCTAGTCCACTGATCATAGTTCCAGATATTTTTCACCCTACTGATAGGGAACTGATCCAGGAACTTCGCATATTCTGTATCAATGATACCATATGCTGCTAGTCCCATGATCTTACCAGCAAGATCTAGACCATGTGGAGTGTTATCTGTAAGACCAAGAGCAGCACCCACCTTTGCCATCTCAATACCAATAGATCCTGTGATATCTACATCATGAGACAGTTCTAAGTTGTCACCTAAGAACAGAGAATGGGACCTTCTGTTACTACCATACCCATCGAACACATAGTTAGTGTATGGAATGCCTACTGGCCATTGTGAAAGTACATGTGCCCAGTGGTGATCGATTGCAAACGTTTTACAAGGCAATCCGATATCTATCTCACGATAGAGTTCACCCTCATCAAAGGTTACTTGATCGCTAACAATACAAAGGGCATCAACTTCGTTGATATGCACACCCAACTCATCAGTAAGGTCTTGCCACTGCCATGTATTGTCTAGTCCATGATGCTTTATATGAAAATATCTCTCCGTAGAGAGATACTTTACTTTGGTTCCATCGGTATAGGTGATGTTGGAATCGTGATCCTCAACTCTCAATCCAATAAATTTCATTAATAATCAATCAGTTGTGTTCCTTGTTCCACTTCTTACGAACTCTTTTGAGTTCTTTCAACTCTAACTTGATGTTAGCATAAGCAGTTTCAGCATCAAGTTTCTTTGCCATTTCCATGGCACAGATCATACCAACTCTTGTTCCGAAGAGTTGGATTGCTTTATCATAACAATCCATATCCTCATACATGGGTCAGGTGTCAACAGTTACTTTCTTCTTACCGATGTTGTACTTACTTTCCAACGTCCACTCTTGCTTATCTTTGTAGGACAGAACTTTGATTTGATTCAAAGGTGCAATCTCTACTAGTTCATCCGCTTGAAAATTAACTAGTCCCCAATCAAACAGAAGTTTAGCAATGCGATTCCTTCTTTCGATATCGTTCTTAGTAATGTTCGCTGGTTTACCATCCAGAGCGAACAGTTCTTTAAAATGAACAATGTAATACTTACCTTTCTTATGCAGAATATGACATGACTGGTAGAGTTTACGATCCTTGCGAGATGCAACACCAATTCTAGTTAGAGTTTCACGCACTTTTAAGAAATCATCTGGTTCTTTAAGTGCCACTTCCAACATCATATCCTGAGACCACGAGATCTCTTCACTAGTCATCTTGAATTTCCTCCAACATTTAATTTAGTTTTGATGACTTCCAACTGATCTTTGTTGAGCAGTTTCAGGGCATCTCTCGCCTTGTCGGTGCTATATCCGTAGAACTGTTTTACTAGTTCTAGATCATCTTCTGCCGTGTATTTGTTCCAAGGCGCAAAGCGTTTGGATTTCCTAATACTATGTAGGTAAAAATTATATTGCATATCATTATCCAGATCATACAACATATTCATCTGATTTACATGGAGAATACAATCAAGATGACCAGCAAGACACTTACTAACGACATAAGATGGATACTTTGCCATGGCACGTTCATCTTCATGAAGGTTACCTTGCTTCAAGTTGATACCATTGAGGTAGTCTTTCAGTTGATACTCAAATTCTTTACTCATTAGAAGAACTGTTCTAGTGTATTAGGGGTTGGGTTGTAACTAGTGATGAGAAGTTCAGACTTCTTGTTGTTTGCTCTGTGCTTCATACCATATGTAAGTTTGAAGTATCTCTGATGATGTTCACTGAACATACTTTCAATCTCTTTGTCTACATTATAGGTGACCATCCACTCACTCTTAGATTCCTTAGTCAGTTTAGCAAACCTTTCATGATCAAAGTTCTTATGCATCTCAGCATTGGTACCATATAGAAAAGAATTAATTCTGTATGGAGGATCTAGAAAGACAAAGGTATCTGAATCACCATCTAGTAGTTCGGAGTAATCTAGATTAGTGATACGCCAGTGTGCAATCAGATCTTGATAGTTTTTTAGATTCGCTGCTCCTCGCTTGGTGAAGTTTTGAATTGATGCACTCTGTGAGAATGAAGAGTTCTCAGTCAACCCAGAGTAAGAGCACTTATTAAGAACCCAAAATAGAACAGCTTGACGAAAAGGATCGGCGTCGGATATTTCCTCTTTGCTTCTATTAAACAACTCCTTAGCAAGGTCAGGTGTAGGGTTTTCTTCTTTAATCGCATAGCATACATCAGACAGTAGGTCACCTTGATCCCTGAGTGCTACCCAGAAATTGTAGAGATAAGTATATTTGTCATTAATCCAGACAGGGATCTCAGGATACAACTGAGACATGTATATTGCCATAGAACCGCCACCCACAAATGGTTCTCTGTACTCATTAAATTTAGCAGGGCACCAGGGTTCTAGTTGTGTAACTGCTCTCGACTTACCACCAGGATATCTGAGAGGGGTCTTCAATAGTTTCATACTGTTGACTCAATAAGATTATAAAGTTGGGATGCAAAGTCTCCCTTATCAATTGGTGTGACATTCTTTGCCAAGAAAGTCAGATCATCTGTATGCACTCGGAACTTAACGGAGTCATCCTTCAAAGTAACATGCTTCATACAAGCATCCCAAGTACAGATAGCAACTGTGTATGTTGCTGTGTCCCACAATAGCATGTAGTCAAAGGTTTTTTCAGGTACACCTGTGTTATTACCTTGAAAATTCTTCAAGGTAATTTCTGATGTCCAGGGTATCCTCTTACAAAATAAATTATCCTTACCCTTAGACTCATAGCGAAGTCCATCTTCTAATCCAAGGAAGTCCTGACCAATAGCAGTTGCTCCGACGTAATTCAACTGACCACCGCTGTACTTAGCAATAGAAATCTCTTGGACTTCTGCTCTGAGTGGTCTAGTTTGTCGCCGCTTCAACCCATCAGTAGACTTCACAACTCCAAAGATAGATGGAAAATCAAATCGTGTAGGGTCAATCATAATACGTTGATGTTTGCCATAGGGACACCTTGTGGACCAGCGTTGACAGGACCATGGGGTAATGAGTTGAAAGACATAGTATAGCGGTCTTTTTTACCAGAGTGAGGATTGCTATAATGTCTTAACCATCCAGGGAAGATAAGAAGTTTACCAGGTTCCGCCGTGATACGTTCCTCAGGTCCGTCGAAGAAGTCGCGAGTAATCTCTAAGGTATCAAGATTACGGATATCAACAGGGTCATGGAAGACAGTATCACTACCTTCGGTGAAATAATATACACCAGAGAGATAAGAATAGTTATGACGATGGAGAGGATGACCAGCACCTGATTGAGGTGGTGCCCAATTTGCCCATGATAAAGAGATACGTAGTTCTTCTACTTGAAGTGCAAGATCACAACGAATATAATCTAGACAGTCATGAAAGAACCCTGTCATCTCTTGCATAGGTTCATCTTTATGCAAATCACCCTTACTAGTACGAACACCAGCAGGGAAATTATACATTTGCATGTTCAAAGTTTTGATATATTCCAGTGCCTGATCAGACATTGCCATGTCATCACCTTCTAAACGAAACTCATAGACTCTCGTAGGGAATAACTCATGGGTCTTTATCATTTAAACTCACACCTCATCATGATCTCAGTCATGAATGCTACGAGGTTGATCTCCTGATCCATGACAAAGTTTGCTTTGTATTGGTACTCACCGATAACAAGAACTGCTTCGGGAATACTCTTTGGTTGTAAGTATGTATAGAGGGAATCATACACCTTTCTCATGACAGCATGAGGTTCGTTGTCCATATTAGCAACAACCCACTTCTTAACGTCAGTAAACTTACGACCCTTCAAGTGACTCATAAGATCTGACATAGCAATATCAGAGAGTTGTCCTAGGATACCTGTATCGATCTTACCCTTAGAGGAGTAACGTTGCAGTTCATTGATCGTGCGTCGGAAGTCAGGGAAGTGCTTCATCACAACTTCGCGAAGCACTGACATCTCAAACTCGATGCCTTCCTCTGCCATGATGGTGTGAACACGCTTGAAGAAAGCAGCACCAAGTTGTGCTTTCTCTTTACCTTTCACATTAAACTCCACCACAGTGCAGCGAGAGTGCAGTGGTTGAGCAATCTTGTTCTTGTAGTTGCAGGTGAAGATGAAACGACAGGTGTTCTGGAACTCTTCGATGAACCCCCTCAGAAGCATTTGCACATCCTGAGTGGTGTTGTCTGCCTCATCGATAATAAGCACCTTGTGACGTGCCTCAGAGGTCAGAGAGACAGTGGAAACGAATGCCTTGGCACGATTCCTTACCGTGTCCAGGAAACGTCCCTCATCAGATCCATTGATCACATAGTAGTCAGCACCCAGTTCATTACACAGTGCCTTAGCAATAGTAGTCTTACCAATACCAGCAGGACCAGCAAGCAGCATGTTAGGGATCTCACCCTTGTCAAGGAAACCCTTGAACATGGTCGCAGTCTCCTCTGGAAGGATACAATCATCAACCGTCTGAGGACGATACTTTTCTACCCAAAGGAAATCATTCATAATTTAGTGTCAAACCCAGTCAGGTTTACGATGTGGAAGTTTAATATAGTTATCTGCTACCCATGGTTTAGATGCAATATACATTTTGTATGCATCGATGGTAGAGATACTAGTGTCAAGTTTGTACTCATCAGGCATTGCTCTGACGAATGGTGTGGTCTCCTTACCTGACCGACCCTGAGGATCAGCAGTAGGTAGGATCTCTTTCGCTGCTAGAAGAGTCTTCTGGCATGTGTGTACTCTACCATACCTAGCAGTGTACTCGTCACACATAGCAAGTCCATGAGCAAGCAACCACTGCCAGTTAGTTACGAACTCATTTGCCCACTTGGTACATGGGTGGTTACGAAAAGCACCCTTCTCAGTAGCATAGGGAGTACCGTCTGCTTTGGGAAG
>Ga0181392_1000332_pt1 | contig 17869 bp, 17 predicted proteins | sample 15SPOviralmetaG_FD_130083 | JGI IMG/M metagenome (GOLD analysis project Ga0181392, IMG submission 130083) | Marine viral communities from the oligotrophic San Pedro Time Series (SPOT) site, San Pedro Channel, CA, USA - 15 SPOT_SRF_2010-09-15 | ecosystem: Environmental > Aquatic > Marine > Strait... | reverse complement strand
TTATTTTGGTTTCATATGCACTCACACAGGAACAACCGGGCAAATCACGTTGAAGATGACTAATGGCACAGCGAATGCAGTTGCTGAAAGTGGTACTAGAGGCACAGCTGGTTATGTGCATCCTCAACCCGCACAGTCAGGCACTAAGGTAATATCCCCAGGAAGATATCTATATGATGTCGAAATAGAGTCTAACGAAAGTCCAACAAAAATTAGTCGTGTTGTAGAAGGAACAATCACAGTTACACCTGGCATAACTAAAGAAGCTTAATCAACATGACTGAAGAATATGATGATCAAATAACTGCAACAGTGGTCGCAGATGATAAGATTTCTGCTCAGGTAAGTAGTTCTTCTCAAAATTTAGATGTTAATCTAGACTCTCAAGGCAATTTGATTGCGAGTAAGATTAGTCTAGATCCATCTGGAGTAGACTTAAACTTTTTAAATAATGTGAATGCTTCGTCACCCGTTGACAAATCTGTGCTGTATTATGATGCTTCTTCAGGAAGTTGGAGAGCGACTAGTGCTAGTTATAGCGACAATGTAACATCTCAAAGACATACTACTCGTCAGTTCGGTAGAACTTATGGTCCTAGTGATTTTATCTATCCAGATGTTCACAGAAATGACACCTTTATGACTAATAAGAACTCAGGAGTACAATTGTACCTGAATGACTATTCGACACTGACTTCTGAGTGGATATTGAATGGAAACAGCCAGACTAGTGATCCAGGATATAATCCTGCTTACGATTTAAAGGTCACTATACCGCCCACTCCCTCAGGTGATCTAGAAGGTGGAGACGGCATAAGAAAGAAAAGGCTAATAGTCGAGTTTGAGTATTCGTTTATTGCTGATGCTATGATTCTACAACAAGACATACATGAAGATAAGACGCCTCTAAAAGTACAAGAAAGAATTACATACGACAACATAGGCACTCCTATAGCTAGATTGCAGATACATAGTTCGACACCTGTAACATATGACGGTCTTGCTGGAGCATTTGAGTATACTATATTAGAAAGTGAAGTAAAAGCCGCAGGATTGAACGATTTGAATCCTAGAGGATTAGTTGCATACGATCCTCAAGCAAGTCTTGGTAGAGCAACAGCTAGTGGACAGGTACATCCTATTCTGGGAGTAAGATACTATGACGGAAAATATCATATAATTTCTATTGATCCTTTACACAACAATGCTTCAATACCAGACCTTGGAGCAGGAGATTATCTGTATTATACTGAAACTGCATTTCAAACTGTTGGTACATCAGGAACAGTTACCCAGGAAGTATACAATATGACGCATGAAGAAAAACCGCATTCTCATGCCGTAACAACCACATCGCCTATATATTTAAATAAGCCCGTTAAAACTAGGGCTGAAGTAGAGATTCCAGCTTCAAGTTTACCTACTAATGTTACTATTCAAGTTAGAGCCTTGTGGAAAAATGGATCATTTACTATAGGTATTCCTGCTGTTGGTTATTCTGTTCCTTATCCAGATCCAAGATATGAGGTTAGATTGGTGCGTATAACAGGAAGATCGGAGAATTACTAATGGCGGTAAGTTTAACTATACCACACGGACTCGAAAGTCAGTATGATGAGTATTCTTTGTTCGCACAAACCGTTAATTACACATATGTAATAAAGAATGCTGACGGTACTTTCACTCATCCATATCAAGGTTCTTTTGCTGGTCCCAATACTATGAATGGTATTGTGTCGAATCTGAATCTGAGAATAAGTAATAGTATAATCTATGGAACACAAAACGACTTACTAGAAGCAATAGTATCATACAGTTATCAAGAGAGTGTTAGAACAGGATTTCATGAAACATATGCTTATCCTATTATAAGAACTAATTCATATAGAACTAGATCCCAAGGCGGATCTTATAATAGAGATAAGTTTATTGTGTTTGATGTAAAATCCATAATAGGTAATTACACCAATGCAGATTTTGCAAACGGTGTTCCTATGCCTCAAATTTACTGGCCCGATTTTGATAATCCCAGCAGTATAACCAATATACCTCGACCTTAGATGATTCTTTGCGAGTATAAATAGATAATATATCAACAAATTTTAGGATACAGACATGGCACAGCCAACTAGCAGATCACAATTTCAAGAATGGTGTTTAAGAAAACTGGGTAAGCCAGTTATAGAAATCAATGTCGACCAAGGACAAGTTGATGATCGTATTGATGAGGCGCTGTCATACTACGCAGATTATCATTTTGATGGTGTTGAGAAAACTTATGTTAAGCATCGAGTATTAAATTCATATGTAGAGTTTGCAACGCTAGAAGAAGGCGACTTTGTAGTCGGTGAAGTAATCTCTGAGTACGAAGATAATACAACTGATGGTGCGACAGCAACAGCAACAGCAACTATTGTGGCAATCGATGTAACTAATAAAAGGGTATTCTTCAAAAGACCTTCATTTGGTGATTTTGATGCCACTAAATTTGTATCAAGCCCTGCATTTGCGGCAAAGGTTGGTGCCGCGGCCAGTAATCGTAGAGCAATAACTACTGCCTTTAAAGGCACTTATGAATTAAGATATATTGAGGTACCAGACAACATCATCGGTGCAATCAATGTATTTGCTCCAAACGGTAATGTGTCTCTAGGTACCGGCATCTTTAATGCAAAATATCAGTTTGTATTACACAATCTGCATGACATTAATATGGGGCCTCTACTACACTTTCAGATGTCGATGCAACATTTACAGTTGATAGAAGAGTTGCTTGTCGGTGAAATTCCTTTAAGATACAATCGTCATATAAATCGAATTAATTTAGATGTAGACTGGGATCTGATAGAAGTAGGAAGTTATATTGTAGTAGAAGCATATAATGTTGTAGATCCCAACACATACACAGATGTATGGAAAGATCGTTGGTTACAAAATTACGCAACTGCAAAAATCAAATATCAGTGGGGTTCAAATCTCACTAAGTTCAATGGTATGACACTGCCAGGCAATGTACAGTTCAATGGAGAACAAATTTTAAACGATGCAAGAGAGGAGATTCAAAAGCTAGAGGAAGAAATTATCAATAGCTACTCTTTACCTGCAGTCGATATGATAGGATAGAACAGTGGCTAAAAACTATTATTTTGAGAACTTCGATAACTCAATGGAGCAATCGCTCATTGAGGACTTGGTTATCGAGTCCATAAAAATCTATGGAGTTGATGCTTGGTATATACCTAGAACTCTTACAGGTAAAGATGATATTCTCAACGAAGATGATATATCAACATTTAAAAGTGCATTCATGGCAGAAATGTATGTTAAGAGTGTTGATGGATTTGAGGGAGAAGGCGACTTCTTATCTAAGTTTGGTTTAGAGATTCGTGATTCTATTACGATGACAATTGCAAGAAGAACTTATGAGTCTGAAGTAGCATTGTATAATGATACAGTTAGACCTCTAGAAGGAGATTTGATATATCTACCCTTAAACAATAAGATATTTGAGATCCAACATGTGGAACATGAATCTATCTTTTATCAGATGGGTTCACTTCAGATGTATGATCTCAAAGCAGAACTATTTGAGTATAGCGGAGAAAGATTCTCTACTGGTCAATCATTCATCGATAACTTATATAAAGGTGTTAATACATTTAAAAGCTTGGTGGTTACTGATTACACATATATCGTTGATGCTGATAGCGTTCAGAACTTTCGTGTTAAGCTTTCTAGTTCCGATAGAGATGTGTTATCAACTAAACCATTAGAACTAGAAACTAATCAAGAGTACATATTTGATTTATCACACTCTTCGCTAACTGGTCATCTTTTCAACTTTTATCCTGATGGAGACGGTGCTACAGAGTCTTTCTCGACAGCAGTAAGAACTGGAACAGCAGGTCAAGCAGGAGCAAACTTAAAACTTACTCCTACGGCTGTAGGTGATCACGACTATAGAAGTTTCAACGGAGCTACGAGAAGAAACTTGTTTGCATATAGTGAAGACCTAGTTGCTGGATTAGCGGCAGGCGTTTGGCAAGTTAAAGCATATAATCCTGGAGACGGTGCAGATTATCCTACAGATTATCCTACAGTGCAGTCGATAAGTCAAGCCGGTGTCGGTCTAAATGGCACAGCGACTCGAATTACATTCCCTGCTTCATCTAATACTGATGGAACAATATATCAACGAATCAATCATGATGCCGCTCTAACGCCTAGTCGTTATAAAGCATCTATTTGGGTAAGAAATGCTTCGCCTGGTTTGAAAGCATATGTAGCAGTTAATCCAGTAAGGGCTTGGGAGACGGAGTCATTTCTTTTCGATATCGATATACCCGTAAGTAGTGACTGGCAAAGAATTAGTATTCAATTAACTTTCCCTGGTCAAGCTAAAACACCTGTGTTAGCAATTCAGAATACTACTGGTGCCGCGGGAGCATCAGTAGAAGTTTGGGGAGCCCAATTCGAAGAACGCACCCTTGCGACTATTGGTGATCCTGCTTCAGTATATCAAAAAGTTGAACAGAACTATAATGCTAACACAGCGAATGCTATCGGAAGTGTTATGAGAGTCGTTCAACCAGTTTCTGATGCTCTAGCAGATAATGATGCAATAGAATCTTTTGGCGATAATCTAATAGATTTCACTAACGCTAACCCATTTGGAGATATGGACTTCTAATGTTTGGTAATCATTTTTATCACGAGTCTACGAGAAGATATGTTGCTGTATTCGGCACACTCTTTAATGACATCGAAATAACAAGAAAGGATAACTCTACTCCTGCGGCTTCTATACAGAAGATAAAGGTGCCTATTAACTATGCTCCTATGCAGAAGATTTTAGCTAAACTAGAGCAAGACCCTAATCTTAGATCACCTAGTGCTGTCACATTGCCTAGAATGTCGTTTGAAGTAACGGGAATGACTTATAGTGCTGAAAGAAAGTTAACAAGTTTAACGAAACAAGTAAAGGGATCACCTTTATCAGATGGAAGAGTCAATACAATGTATACTCCTGCACCATACGATATCGAGTTTCAGTTAAACATTATGACAAAATATAATGAAGATGGAATGAAAATAGTTGAACAGATACTACCTTTCTTCAAACCAGATTGTACTGTAAGTGTACAAATGGTAGACGGACTAGGATATGTCGATATTCCTGTCGTATTGAACAGCGTATCTCAAGAAGATACTTATGAAGCAGATTTTCAGACAAGAAGAGCGTTGATTTGGACACTTAACTTCACGATGAAAGCATACTTCTTTGCTCCCACGCAAACTAAGAGACAGATTAAGTTTGTCGATGTTGATTTGTATCCTCAGTTGACAGTAGCTGATAATGGTGAGCAAATCGAAATAATTCCTGCTATTCCTACTGCAATGGCAAGCTTGGTAGCAGGAACAACTTACAGAATTTATGATCTAGGAACGGGATCGTCTACAGAGAATCAATCGAGATGGAATCTCTACCTCACAGGCGATGCAAACACAGGAAACACATATAGAGTTGGAGATCAATTTAATGCTCCTGCAAATCCAGCTACAAATGCACCCGCTGGAGCAACAGCGACATTGAAGAGTCTAGACACGATAGACGAGAACGATAGCTGGAAAGCAATGACGATAATATCAGACGGAGATGGAACAATATAATATGAGTGATGAAATAGGTAAAAGTCTAGGACTTGAGCCTCTGAATGATGTAGTTGAAGGGAAAGTGATTGAAAGAACAGTAGTTCCCACTGACGACAAGATGGATAAAGATTATGAATATGCTAGAAGCAACTTCTACAATGTAATCGAATCTGGTACAGAGGCGTTAGAGCAAATGCTCGATGTAGCAAAAGCATCAGAGCATCCGAGAGCATATGAAGTCGTTTCGACTATCATGAAAACTCTTGTAGATGCCAATAAAGACTTGGTTAAAATGTCTACAGACAAATTAAAAGTAGAAAGTGAGTCAAATCCTGACTCGACTAAAGGTGTAACAACTAACAACAATTTGTTTGTTGGTTCGACAAACGAACTACAGCAGTTGTTGAAGGACATGAAAGAAAACGATGGTTAGTATGCTAGATCGTGGCTATAACGGTAACATCAATCTAAAACGAAAGGGTACTCCCATTGAGTTTAGTCAAGATATGGTTGGTGAGTTTATCAAATGTGCCCGTGATCCTATTTACTTTTCCGAAAAATATATTCAGATAGTTCATGTAGATAGGGGTTTGATACCTATTAAGCTATATGATTATCAAAAAGAAATTGTAGAAAAGATAACGAATAATAGACGAGTGACTGTTGTAACATCACGACAGGCAGGTAAAACAACAACTGCGGTTGCTGTGATTCTACACTATGTAATCTTTAACGAACACAAGACTTGTGCATTACTTGCAAACAAAGGTGATGCCGCTCGTGAAATACTTGATCGAATTAAGATTGCATATGAAGCATTACCCAAGTGGTTACAACAAGGTGTAATCGAATGGAACAAAGGTTCTGTTGAATTTGAGAACGGATGTAAGATCATCGCAGGCGCAACATCATCAAGTGCGATTCGTGGTAAATCGATTTCGTTCTTGTATATTGATGAGACCGCTTTCGTAGAGAACTGGGATGAGTTCTTTGCATCAGTGTTTCCAACGATTTCATCTGGTGAAACGACAAAGATGTTATATACATCAACACCAAATGGACTCAATCACTTCTATAAGACTTGTCAAGGCGCAAAAGAAGATACAAATGGTTTTGAGTATGTTGAAGTGCCATGGCAAAAAGTACCGGGTAGAGATAAGAAGTGGAAAGAAGAGACTCTTGCCGCAATGGATTTCGATACTCAGAAGTTCAATCAAGAGTTTGAGTGTGCTTTTTTAGGTTCTTCGGGTACATTGATTGAAGGATCTAAACTCAAAACATTAGTAACAAAGACTCCTATATCAGAAACAACACTCATGAAAGTGTATGAAAGACCTGAACGAGGACATATTTACTGCTGTGTTGTTGATGTTTCAAGAGGTAAAGGATTAGATTACTCGGCATTTCACATTATTGATGTGACAACTATGCCGTATAAACAGGTTTGTGTGTATAAAGACAACACAATAACACCTATTGACTATGCTCAAGTAATACATCGAAGCATTAAGAGTTATAATGATGCGTATGTATTAGTGGAAGTAAACGATATAGGTGAACAGGTAGCAGAAGTGCTACATTACGAATTTGAATGTGAAACTCTGATGTTCACTGAGTCTGCTGGTCGATCTGGTAAAAGAATATCGACAGGATTCTCAAAGAACTCAGATAAAGGTATAAGAACGACAAAATCAGTTAAAACTATTGGTTGTAATATGCTCAAAATGCTTATTGAGCAGGATCAACTGATTGTAAACGATTTTCAAACAGTTAATGAACTGTCTACATTTTCTCGTAGAGGTAATACTTATCAAGCGGAAGCTGGTAAACATGATGACTTGGCAATGGGCCTTGTACTCTTTGCCTGGATGTCAGATCAAGGATTTTTCAAAGAAATTACAGATATAAATACTGTAGATAAGTTACGGCAAAGAAATGAAGAAGAACTAATGGAAAGTTTATTGCCCATTGGATTTAATAACTATGAAAGTGACGAGCCTAGACAGGTAGTGAGTGTACCAGACGGAGACGATTCTTGGTTGCAGTAGATCGCTATTATTATAAATATAGAAAATATAGAAGTTTATAACTTACAAAATAAACAAGGAGAAATCAACAATGGCTTTTCAAACAAGTCCAGGCATTAATGTCAGCGAAATCGACCTTACGAATGCTACTCCGGCAGTTGGAACTACTGAGGGTGCAATTGCAGGTGTATTTCGATGGGGTCCAGTAGGAGAAAGAGTACTTATCTCCTCTGAGCAACAACTAGTGGATCGATTCGGTGCACCAGTTAAAATTTATAGCGGTTCGAACTATGAAAATACATGGTCTAACGTAGAAACTTTCTACACCGCGGCAAACTTCTTAGGATATAGCGATGCATTGTATGTAACTCGTGTCGCAACATCCGGTCAAACTACAGCTTCTGAGTCAGATGAAGGATTCCAAGCTAAGTATCCAGGTCTTTTAGGTAACTCTTTGTCAGTATCTTTCTGTTCTGGTGATGATCCAGGTGGTAACGATGTAGTTGGATTTTCACCAAGTAGTCTACAAACACCAGGCGTAATTACTGTTTCAGACAGTTCAAGAAATCAAGCATCTATTACTGGTTTGAGTGATGCATCAAGAGATGCCTTAACAAAAGGTACAAAAATAATTCTTAAAGATACTAATGATAATGTTCTACAGAAAATGACATTATCAGCCAGCTCTCCTACCACAGAAGGTGGTGCTGTTGCTACAGATGCTACAGTTAAAGATTTCTTATCTGATACTCTACCTCCAGATGCTTCAACAAGCGGTGTTGTTCTTCAGTCTGAAAGTGCTGATAGAGACGGTGATGCGAGTGGTGGCGAAAGTGTAGTAGATTTGGGAATAAATGGTAGTATCATTAATATTCCGTCTCACGGTTTTACTAAGGGTCAAGCAGTTCAGTATAGTGCTGAAGCACAAGGTGTTGTTGGCGGTCTAGTAGACGGCAAAACATACTTTGTAATTCCTGTAACAGCTTCATCTGGTAAAGGATCAGACGGTAGTGAATTTACTACTGGTGGTTCTGTTACTGGAACTACTACAGGTGCTATTAAACTAGCGGCAACACTTGAAGATGCCATGGCTCATACAGACGCATCGCCTAAGAATATTCAACTTACAGCGAGAGCAGGAACAACTTCGGTAGCTTCTAAGTTAAAGCCATTCACTTCTTTGAACGTAGTTGTTGATTTTGAAGAGAGATTCACAGGTATTATCTCTGATATTGACAGTAACGACTATGATGTTGAGTGGGGAGATGCTGATCTTTTTGATGCGGCACCTACTGCAAGTAGTATTCACATCGTAGTTAGAGACGAAGATGGCGATATTACTGGCACAGCAGGCTCAATTCTAGAAGTTTATGAGAATGTTTCAGAAAATCCTAGTTCCACTAAAACAGACGGCACCACAAATTATGCTAGAACCTTGTTAGAACAACAATCTAACTGGATTAAGATTTCAGATGCTAATATTGGTGGGACTGGATTTACAACAACTAGATCAGGTAACCCTTTAACCGGTGGTGCTGACGGTAACGATGAAGTTGCGGTTACTATTGGTGAACTAGCGACTGGTTATGATCTATATGTAGATCCTGCTGATGTAGATATCTCTTTTGTACTTCAAGGTAAGGCTAAAAGTGATCACGTTTTAGCTAACTACATCATCGATAATATAGCTGAAGTTCGTAGAGATTGTGTAGCGTTTATTTCTCCAGCACTTGAAGATACTACAGTAGCCAATATAGTAGGTTTTGCTAACTCTGTTACTTCAAGTAGCTATGCTGTTGTAGATTCTGGCTACAAGTATCAGTATGACAAGTATAACGATGTGTACGCATACGTTCCTTTAAATGGCGACATTGCAGGGCTTTGTGCTAGAACAGACGATCTAAGAGATCCTTGGTTCTCACCTGCAGGCTATCAGAGAGGTAATGTTAAGAATGTTGTTAAATTACTAGTTAATCCTACCAAAGCAGAAAGAGATTTGCTCTACAAGAAGGGTGTTAACCCAGTAATTACACAACCAGGTCAGGGTACTGTATTGTTTGGAGATAAGACATTTACTGGTGTTACTAGTGCATTTGATCGTATCAATGTTCGTAGACTGTTTATTGTTCTTGAGAAAACAATCAGCCAATCTGCTAAATCGACTCTATTCGAATTTAACGATGAGTTCACTAGAGCCCAGTTTGTAAACTTGGTTGAACCATTCTTGAGAGATGTGCAGGGTAGACGAGGCATCTATGACTTTAAAGTAATTTGTGACGAATCGAACAACGGTCAAAGCGTTATCGATGCTAACCAATTTGTTGGCGATATCTTTATCAAGCCAGCTCGCTCTATCAACTTCATCCAGTTGAACTTTGTAGCTGTTAGATCAGGCGTAGAGTTCTCAGAGATCGTTGGTCAGGCTTAATAAATATATTAAATAACAAGGAGATATAAAAAATGGCTTTCAACATAAATGAAATTAAAAGCCAACTGACCTTTGGGGGTGCCAAGGCATCACTATTCCAAGTAGCGATTACTAATCCTATTAATGGAGTTGCTGATTTAAAGACACCGTTTATGGTACAGGCGGCACAGATACCAGAAGCAACTATGGGTATAATTGAGATTCCTTATTTTGGGCGTAAAGTTAAAGTTGCTGGTGATAGAACATTCGCTGAGTGGACTGTAACAATCATCAACGATGAAGACTTCTTGATTCGAAACGCTATGGAAGAATGGATGGCTTCAATCAATGCTCATGAATCAAATGTAACACAATTAGGCACTGCAAGTGCTTCTGAATATAAGGCTCAAGCACAGATTACTCAGTATTCTAAAACAGGTCAGGCTTTGAGAACTTATAACTTTAACGGTTTATTCCCAACAACTGTTGCCGCTATAGGCATGGACTGGAATACAACTGATGACATTGAAAGATTCGATGTTACCTTCCAGTATGACTGGTGGAATGTTTCTGGTGGAATCACCGGAGACGGTGGTACCAACGAGTAAAATTGATAACGATAATTAACGGGAGAGAATTAACTCTCCCTGAAATTAGAGGATAAAATATGGCTGAATTATTTGGTTTCGAAATCAAACGCAAAGGTGATAAAGAAGAGAAGAATATTCCTTCATTTATTTCGCCAGAGGCTGACGATGGCTCTATTGATATTGCGGCAACAGGTACTGCCGCTAGTAGCTATCTCGACCTCGCAGGAAGTGCAAGATCAGAAGCAGAACTTGTACAGAAATATAGAGGAATGTTACAGCAACCAGAAGTTTCTCAAGCAGTAGACGATATTGTTAACGAAGCAGTTAGCATTTCGTCAGATCAAAAAGTTGTTGAATGTGTTACAGATGATGTCGAACAACCCGACAACATCAAAAAGAAAATCAGAGAAGAGTTTGACACTGTATTGAAGTTGTTAGACTTTTCTTCTACTGGTTACGACACATTTCAAAAGTGGTATGTTGACGGAAGAATCAACTATCATGTTATGATTGATGTCAAGCAACCTCGAAAAGGTATTCAAGAGTTGCGTTACATTGATCCAAGAAAGATTCGTAAAGTTAGAGAGTTTGAAAGTCAAAAATCTGGAGCAGTACAATCTGGAGATAACAAGTTCTTAACTAAAAGAGTGAAGAACGAGTATTATATCTACAGCGAAAAAGGATTTTTAGGTCAGGCAGGTACTCAAGTAGGTCAACAAGGTAATGATTTAGCTGGCTTGAAGATTGCCAAAGATTCAATTGTAAATGCTAATTCAGGTTTACTTAATGAGAGTAATTCATTAATCATTTCTAACTTACACAAGGCAATTAAGCCTTTGAATCAGTTAAGAATGATGGAAGATGCTGTAGTTATTTACAGAATATCTAGAGCACCAGAAAGAAGAATATTCTACATTGACGTAGGTAACTTGCCCAAGATGAAAGCAGAGCAGTATCTACGAGATATGATGACTAAGCACAAGAATCGCTTAGTATATGATGCAAGCACTGGTGACGTTAAAGATGATCGTAGACATATGAGTATGACTGACGATTTCTGGTTGCCAAGAAGAGAGGGTGGAAAAGGTACAGAGATCACTACATTGCCTGGTGGTCAGAATCTAGGAGAACTAGACGATGTATTATATTTCCAGAAGAGATTATTTAAATCTTTGAATGTGCCTGTCTCTCGTATGGAGTCAGATAGCGGATTCTCACTAGGTAGAGCAACAGAGATATCTAGAGATGAGATTAAGTTTAGTAAGTTTATCAGCAGATTGAGATCAAGATTCTCTACACTGTTTGATAAAGTTCTTGAGAAGCAGTTGATACTCAAGGGAATCATAAGACCTGAGGAGTGGAATGATATTCAAGCCTCTATCAGATATGATTTCATGCAAGACAACTACTTTGAAGAGTTGAAAGAAAGTGAAGTCTTGAGAGAAAGATTAAATCTTCTTCGAGACATTGACGATTATGTCGGTAAATACTATTCAGCAGAATGGGTAAGAAAGAATGTCCTTATGATGAACGAAGATGAAATCGAGCAGATGAGAGACGAAATAAGTCGAGATGAAGAAGATGCAGAAGATGCAGAAGACAAAATCTCGGATGCTGAATTTTAGATGTAATTGTAATAATTTATAAATAGATAAAAAGGAGATAGATATGAGTGTTAGTGATTTGATTAAGAATGCGATGGACAAAGATGCAAACGGTTTTGAATCATCGTTTAATAATATTATGGCAGATAAAATGACAGCGGCTATCGGACAAAAATATGACTCTATGTTTGGCTCTCCCGCAGAAGCTAGTGAGCCAGTTGAAGCACAAGCGGAAGTTGAAGTTGAAGTTGCTTCTGATATAGAGACAGAAACGGAATAGAAAAGGAATCAAAATGAAATCTTTTAAGCAGTTTACAGCAGAATCTAGTTATCTCGATCCAGAGAATTATCAAGATTTAGGTGACAGTTCTTCTAAGTTGGCACAAAAGGCTTTTGTAGATAAACATCTTGTTCAAAAAGTAGAACTTCCAACTCCTGAGTATAAGGAAGCAGAAGTAATTGACTTCAAGAAAGAGAACGAAAAGAAACGAATAGCCGATCATCCTAAAGATGAAGACGGTGAAGTTTATGAGTCGGTACAAGAAGAAGCCGTTTCTGAAGCAGAAATGACTGATGCCCAGAAAGCAAAAAGAGAAGAGATTGTAAAAGAACTTAAAAAGAAAATGAGCGAGTTCAAAGATCGTTACGGTGATCGTGCTACAGATGTTATGTACGCAACTGCTACTAAGATGGCAATGAAAGATGACGAAGAAGAAGAAGTTGAAGAGTCTTATAAAGAAGGCTACTATAAAGAAGGCGTTATCGCTGATCTAGAAAAAATTGTTAAGACTAAGAGTGCAGGTCAAATCAAGTTTAAGAACGGCAAGAAGACAAAGGTCGATCTTTTTTCAGCATCTGCTGTAGTCAATGCTTATAAGCAGTTAAGCACTGCCAATAAGAAAAAAGTGGAAAGTATGTTAGCTGATCCAAGTAAGTTCAAGCAGTTCGTATCTTTCGCAATGCAAGCAAGTAAATAAGGAAGAAGATATGAGTTTACTAATCAAAGAAATCGTTGAAGATGTACAATATATCACTGAAGCCAAAGAAGACGGTGAAGGTAAAGACTACTATATTGAAGGCATCATCATGCAAGGTGATATCAAGAATCGCAATGGTCGTATGTACCCAAAAGAGATTCTTGCTAATGAAGTAAAAAGATACAACGAAACATATGTTTTGAAAAATAGAGCGTATGGCGAACTTGGTCATCCTGCAGGTCCTACGATTAATCTTGATAGAGTATCTCATATGTTCACTGAACTAAAGCAAGATGGTTCAAACATCGTTGGTCGTGCAAAAGTAATGGACACGCCAATGGGTAAGATTGTAAAGAACATCATGGATGAAGATGGTACTCTAGGTATTTCATCTCGTGGCATGGGTTCAATCAAGCAGAACAAAAATGGTATCATGGAAGTGCAGAAAGACTTCATGTTAGCCACTGCAGGAGATATTGTAGCTGATCCATCAGCACCAGATGCTTTCGTCAAGGGCGTTATGGAAGGTGTAGATTGGATTTACGATGTAGCTTCTTCTTCATGGGAAGTAGCGAACACTTTTGACGAGATCGAAGAAGAAATTAAACAGACTGCTAAAGTTTCTACCGCAGAGTTAGAAGTTAAAGCGGCCGCTTTGTTTGAGAAGTTTGTTCGTTCTCTAACGAAATAGAATTTTTTATAAATAGTAATATTGACACATTAATTACTTTAAAAGGAGAAGTTAAATGAGTGAATTAGAAAAAGGCGTTGATCTTGATCTAGACCTCGAGGAAGCGAAGGAGACTGGTACTGATGCAGTAGCAGCCGATGCCGTAACTCCAGAAGGCGGAAACGAGAAAAAACGCAAAACCGATAAAAAAGATAAACCAGAAGTTGCTAAAGATTCAGAGCAAAAAGCACCTCAAGGCAATGTCGAAGGTGGCATGGCAGAATCAATCGAGCGTTTGTTCGACGGTTCTGAACTTTCTGAAGACTTCAAAACATCTGCTGTAGCAGTATTTGAAGCGGCTGTACATGAGAAAGTACTAGCTGAAAGAGCGACTTTGGAAGAAAAATTTGAAAGCGATCTTCAAGAGCAAGTAGAAACTTCTGTTGAAGAGATTGTAGAGAAAGTAGACCAGTATCTAGATTACGTTATCGAAAACTGGATGGAAGACAATCAAGTAGCTGTTGAAAGCAACATCAAAGTAGAAGTTGCTGAATCTCTATTCGATAGCATCAAAGGTCTAGTAACTGAGCATAACCTTGAAATCGATCAAGAAACTATTGACCATAATGCTGAACTTGAAGTTGCTCTTGAAGAGTCTAAAGTTAAGTATAATGAGTTAGCAGAAGAAATGATGGCTATCAAGGAAGCAAAGAAAGAAGCTGATCTAGAAGCCGCTTTTAAAACTGTTTCTGAGGAATTAACAGACACACAAGCGGAAAAATTGCGTGTTCTCTCAGAAGGTATTTCTTTCGAATCAACTGATGATTACTCTAAGAAATTAGAAGCAATCAAAGACAACTACTTTGTAGAGTCTGCGCCTGCTCCAGTTGCTGAAGAAGAATCAACTGATCTTCTACAAGAAGAGACTGCGGAAGATGCACAGCCTGCTATGGAACCTGCCATTGCAAGTTATGCTGAATCGCTATCCCGCTTTGTCAAGAATTAAAATTTTATAAATAGTACTAAGTAAAAATCTCAAATAAAGGAGAACCATAATGAGAAATGAAGAACTTATGAACAAGTGGAAGCCGATTCTAGAGCATAACGCTCTTCCCGGCATCCAAGATAGCCATCGAGCGGCTGTTACAGCTACTCTTTTGGAAAACACTGAGACTGCCCTTAAAGAAGGTCACTCTCTTCAACAAACTAGTCTGTTATCAGAAGCATCAGCCGATGCACCTGCTAACAACTCTAATGGCCAAGAATTTTATAACCCAGTATTGATCAGCTTAGTTCGCCGTTCAATGCCTAACTTGGTTGCATATGACATCTGTGGTGTTCAGCCAATGACTGGTCCTACTGGACTTATCTTTGCTATGCACTCAAAGTATGCTTCAACTGCTGGCGATTCAACTGCTGGTAATGAAGCGTTCATCAATGAGCCAGATCCTAAATTCTCTGGTGACACTTCTACTGGTAAAGGTCAAACGACTGCTAATGCTGAAGGTATGGGCATGAAAGAGATCACTGATGGTAGTAGCGGTGGTGCAGTTACTGTTGGTGGTACACCAATTCAGGAAATGTCTTTCTCAATCGATAAAGTAGTAGTATCTGCTACTTCTCGTGCATTGAAAGCTGAGTACTCTTCAGAACTTGCTCAAGACCTTAAAGCAATCCACGGTCTAGATGCAGAGACTGAGTTAGCTAATATGCTTTCTGCTGAACTTCTTGGTGAAATCAACCGTGAAGTTGTTGGTCTTGTTAAGACTGCGGCTAGAACTGGTACTGGTGGCGCATCTGCTGGCACTTTCAACCTTGACGTTGATGCAAATGGTCGTTGGTCAGTTGAGAAGTTTAAAGGTTTGATGTTCTACATCGAGCAAGAAGCTAACCAAATCGCAGTTGATACTCGCCGTGGTAAAGGTAACATCATCTTATGTTCATCTGATGTTGCTTCTGCACTTCAAATGGCTGGTGTTCTTGACTACGCTCCTGCTCTTGAAGGTAACGGCTTGAATGTAGATCCTGCTGGTAACACTTTTGCTGGTGTTCTTAACGGTCGTTACAAAGTATATGTTGATCCATATGCTGGTGCAACTAACTTCTTAGTAGTTGGTTATAAAGGTACTTCAGCGTTTGATGCTGGTATCTTCTACTGCCCATATGTACCATTACAAATGGTTCGTGCTGTTGGTGAGAACAGCTTCCAGTCTAAGATTGGATTCAAGACTCGCTACGGTGTTGCGGCTAACCCACTTGCTGATAGAGATCCTGCTGGTAACGAAGCTACACAGGGTACTACTTCGAATAGTAACTACTACTATCGTAACACTACTGTTTCTAACTTACTATAAGTTATTAACAATAAGATTCGGGTTCACCGAACAAATTCAAGGGGATCGAAAGATCCCCTTTTTTTGTGCATATAAATAAGCATATAGTAGAGGAATAATTATATGGCTGATTTAACATCAAATGTAAACTTTTTGTCCCCAATTGAGTTCAAGCTTGTTCTCAATAGGTTGCCTAATGTCGAGTTTTTTGTGAAGTCGGCAAATGTGCCAGGCATCAGTTCTGGTTCTACAGAGATAGTTACACCATTTAAAAATGTCTTTCAACATGGCGATAAATTGGCTTACGATGAATTTACTGTAAGCGTAATATGCGATGAGAATATGGTAGCATTTAAAGAGATATCTGATTGGCTTGTTGCAGTCACTATGCCAGAAAACTTTGCACAATATGCTGGTCTCAAACCTGATACTTATGGTGGAGGTGGAGAACCAGTAAATCAACAAGGTGAAGGCGTAACATCAGATGGATCGTTGATTATATTGAATAGTAACAAAAATGCAAATGTGACTATTAAGTTTATTGATATGTTTCCCACTGGAGTAAGTTCTATTCAGCTAGACACAAGCGGTACTGATCTGACACCACCCGCATTTGACATCACTTTTAAGTACAATAAATATACTATAGAAGTTTGACAAACAGAAGACAATGGTGTATAATTATACCATTTATTTTGTACATTATTATGGAGATTATGAATGAAGTTAGAAGATATCATTGAGTTGTGGGAGAAAGATGGTCCTGTTGATGCAATAAACATCACAAACGAATCTGCAAACACCCCAAAACTCCACAACAAGTACTTCAAGATTTATATGGGCGAAGGTTACATTCTTCGCAAAATGAAGGCTGAGTACAAGAAGTTATATAAACTCAAAACAGAATACTACAAAGGCGAACTCGATGTTACTGAGTTAGCACAGTTTGGTTGGGAGCCTCAACCTCTCAAAATTCTAAAGCAAGACATTCCCTCATATTTAGAAGCAGACGATGACATCATTGAGTCATCTCTCAAGATAGGTGCTCAAGAACAGAAAGTTGCGTATCTTGAATCAATACTAAAGATGATTGGTAATCGTGGATTTCAAATCAAGTCGATTATTGATTGGGAAAGATTCAGAACAGGTGCATAAAATATGGATGAAGTGATCATAGAAAAAGTCAACGATGTTTATGTTAGGATTCAAGCAGAACCTAGCACTAAGATGGAGTTGTCTGATCACTTTACGTTCAAAGTGCCTGGTGCAGAGTTCATGCCTGCATATCGAAACAAGGTTTGGGATGGCAAAATAAGACTACTTAATCTGATGACGGGCATGATCTATCGTGGGCTTGTACCATATATACTAAACTTCTGTAACTCAAGAGATTATTCCGTAACTGTAGATGAAGGCATTGTACCCAATAATGAAGTACAAGACACCGCAGGTTATGATTTAGCCAAAGAGTTCGAATCTACATTTGTACCTCGTGAGTATCAAAACGATGCTGTCGTTCACGCACTTAGACATGAAAGAGCGTTACTTCTCTCCCCAACAGCTTCTGGTAAGTCTTTTATTATATACTTGCTAACACGTTTCTACACAG
>Ga0181392_1000331_pt1 | contig 17889 bp, 11 predicted proteins | sample 15SPOviralmetaG_FD_130083 | JGI IMG/M metagenome (GOLD analysis project Ga0181392, IMG submission 130083) | Marine viral communities from the oligotrophic San Pedro Time Series (SPOT) site, San Pedro Channel, CA, USA - 15 SPOT_SRF_2010-09-15 | ecosystem: Environmental > Aquatic > Marine > Strait... | reverse complement strand
TTGCTCCTCCAGCATAGGAACCATCTGTTGGATCTCCAATAACGAAGTCTCCATTAACTTCTCCAGCAAATGTACCAACTCCACTAACATCTAGGTGTCTGATCGAGAGGTCTTTGCCTGCCATCGCCCCAGAGACGTTGGTTAGACCAGAACCATCTCCATAAAAGAAAGGAGCAGTAACTGAACCACCTGCACCTACTGTGATGTCTCCTTGGAACTCAGCATCTCCAACGAAAGTAGAAATTCCAGTAACAAATAGATTTCCGATCGTTGCGATACCAGAAACCTCGATATTATTGACAATAAATGTCGTAATACCTGCACTAATGTTTTCTGTCCAAGAAAGATTGCCATCAGCATCTGTTACTAGGACGTTTCCTGCAACAGGAGTTGCTGGAAGAACATATGTTGCAATACCTGATAGGGTGTCGGGGGCCTTTAAATTAACTGAATTATTGCCGTCCTTATCTACAAAAGAAAATTCTAATGCTGTAGAACCATCTTCTCTAGACCAATAACGATTTGATCCGAAAAATTTATTACCGCCTTCGGTGTTGTCTAAGCCGATATAGAAATCGTACCTGTCCGTTGTAAATCCTGGTTCTCCAGCTTTTAGACCTGGAAGATTTGCAAACGAACCTCTCTTAAACTGAATTACTGGAGAAGCCATAAAATTTGCTCTTAATGATTAAGATTTGAATTATTTATAATATAGATGTCTTGTCATGGGTTGTTTCCGTCCCAGTTGCCGCCATTCAAGTCGGAACCAATTCCGATGTTATTGAGGTCTTCAACGAAGTCATCTGGGAGACCTTCAGTACCAGCAGCAGATAGCACATTGCCAGGTGGTTGAGAGAACCACATTTGAGTATCTGGGTTGTACTGAATAACAAAATCATAACTGGTTGTACCGAGTCCAACTGTATTAACATCGGAGAGATCTCCAAGTCTTGCAGTTGTTCCAATACCAGCGCCTTTGATTGCGTCGGTAAATTCTTTAGGTAGAGGCCCTGGTACAGCAGCATTAATAAGGACATTATCACCGTCTTGTGCCTGCCAGATATCTCTCACTCCGTCATAGATGAGAACATAATTTGATTGAATACCAACGATAGATACATTGGTTAGATCTTCTAATCTCATGTCGTCTTGCTTTTCGGGTGGGATTGGTGCTTCAGGTGCAATACCTGCGGTCTCTTCGACCATTATCATTCCTTCGACTACTTTCTCTTTACCGTAAGTAGATCCATCATCAATGACAACATCATAGTAATGTCTCCCCTGCTTAAGCAAGGATGTATTAAAATCAGTCATTTGAATAGTAATTTGCCCCCCTTCAAAACTGGAGACATACGCTAAAAATGACCTCCCACTTTGGGAACCTGGCCACTTAACAACTTTGGCAGTTACCTTATATCCATTCAAATCACGCGGGCTATAATCTGGATTATAAATTGTGAAGGTATGACTAAAGTCAGTACCCCTATGGATTCTTAGGTTTACTGATTGAACTGCCATTTATTCTTAAACTCAATATAGATATTTATTCGTCTTCATTTTCTGCTTTTTTCTTAAGCAGTTTAGATAATTCTGCTGTACTACCAACAAATAAAGAGTTATTGACTGTAGTTGGTCCTCTCTGAACAGTCTCTTCTTCTACATCTTTCAACTTCTTTTGAAGATCCAATAATTTGTCTGTAGCATCAGCAACGTTCTTAATAAGTTGTCCTGCAACTTCATATGCACGGGGCATTTCACTCTCTTCAGCAAGTTCAAGAATGCCATTAATTGCTTCTTGACCTTTTTCGATTAGAGAATAAAGATTGCCCCTAGTGTATTCATAGTCTTTGGTGATGTCATCTTTCTCAATACGCTCAGGTTTTGGTTTAGACGGAAGTGAAACTTCTGCTTCAACCACTTTCGGTTCCTCTACAGTTTCGGCCTTGATTGGGACAATACTCTCATCATCGAGACCGAATGCTTCGTTTAGATTGTCAAAGTTTTTACTCATTTTCATAATCAGAATAGTTCATCATCAAATCCGAAGATATCTCCTTCTTCAATGAGTGCGTTGTCTGCTTTAGTAATCAACTGAACATCAGCACCCTTGATATGTTGAGTAATCTGAGTTCCATCCATGCCTCTCTGAACAATAATCTTATTAATAGCAGGAGCAACTTCTTTGACTCTCATCTCCTCAATGCCAATCGTGATGTATTGATTGACTTTGATTTTGGATACATCACTAAGTTCGAGTGTTGTATTCTCGAATGTGATATCTTCCGTGAGTTTAGCAACCGTATTATTGGAGTAACTTTCAACTGCTCTTGGTTCAACAGCATATGTGATCTTTCTGTTTCCAGGAGTTCTGCTGATTCCGCCTGCAGTAAGACCAATTCTTGCCTTGAGAATTTGTTCTGTGACTCCACCAATCTGACCTCCGCCGAGACCGCCGCCTCCGCCAAGTGATCCACCGCCGAGACCACCACCAGGTAGTCCGCCGCCTGCACCAGATCCTGGACCATCTACAATACCGTCTGTTCCGATACCGATGTTGCTTCCGCCACCAGCACCACCACCGACGCTGCCGCCAGCACCGCCAGATCCTTGACCTCCACCAGTGTAGAGTGGTCCGTAGAGGTATCCTTTAACAGTGAATCTAAGTGTGTAGTAAAGTGCTCTACGAGTTGTGAAGTCTCCCTCATATGTATCTTGTAAAGTGATATTTTCAAATACAACAGGAACGTCTTTAAATTCGCCAATCATATCGATGAGATTAACCGTCATCGTATATGCTGGTTGGAAGTATGGGAGGATCTGCTCAATAATCTGAAGCATATCATCGTTTAACTTCGTATAAATTCCAAGTTCAAACTGAAAATTATAAGGAACTGGCATAAAAGACTTCTTCTCAGTCTTTGTTACCGTATTTCCATCTTTGTCTGTAGTTTCTACAGGAACATTGAAACTAACTGGTGTTGTAACCTTTCTAGTAGGATCATAAACAATACCAGTCATCTCGAAAGACATTCTAGGTAATGTGATCTGAACAGGGTTGTTTAGATCTGAAGGAGACTGCTCTAGCCTTGCAAGGAATTTTTGAGTTGGACCATATGCAATGGGTACTTTAATCTGACTAACAATCTCGTCTTGTCTGTTAGTGTGTTTTACGCAGATCTGATTAAATAGTGCTCCATAAGCAATGATGGTCTTCCTAATAATTTCATAATAAAAATAATTATCGCACACAGCCATAGCAGTAACCTTCAATTAATAATAGTTCGTTATGCTTATTTAGTTACGATCCGATGACGATAATACCCATATACGCATTATCCTCATTTACAGCATCGTCAGTTCTCTCACATACGACATCAACACTAGATGCAGTTTGTGACTCAAGTAAAACAGATAGGGTTCTTGGACTTGCACCTACACCATTATAATCTTCTGATCCAGTGCTAGCAGTGATAGTATAATTTGCTGATGAAAAATTTTGACTGAAGGTTACTCTATAAACTCCTTTCTTTTCTCTGACAACATTAGAAACTCCAAGAGAAGCAATCTCGTCAGTTGCCCAATTAAAAGAATTACCTGCTGAAGCATCCCATGATGCATGAGCAATCTTAAATCCTAGACCACCAGCAGCTGCAGGAATATCAACTTCCTTTAGAGTGAAACTGCTATCTCCTTCTGCTTGTGCAACAAACTTTAATTTTGCCATGGTTATGTGTTTTTAGTTATTTAGTATTCTGAATCACCAAATGGATCTTCCTCAGTCCAATCAACGATGATATTTTCAATCTCTTCTTTGATCTCATCGGTATTGTTCCAATCATTGTAAATCTCTGTGGATTTAAGAGGCCACATTGCCTGACTTTCTTCGCCAACAATAAGTTCTCCTGGTTTGAAGGAACCATCGTAGGGTCCAATCAATAAATATGCCTCTGGTTTGTGGAAGAAATTGACAAATCCCTTATTACCACTTTCGGATCCAGTTACAGTTTCATTTCTGTGATATGTTCCTGTTCCAATTCCAGAGGTATCGATTCCTGGATATGTGAATGGATGATCGATTGTGATAGTAGGTGGTTGAGTATATCCTGCACCTGCATTTGTCAAGAAGATGTTGGTTACACTTCCTGCAAGACCAACTCTTGCAATACCTGTTGCTGTGTGAGCAGTATATCCAATGCCAGTTCCGATTCCACCTGGATCGCTGAATGTAACTTTGGGTGGTCTTGCTGGATTATATCCTGCACCACCATCAGTAATCGTAATAATACCAACAGTTCCTGGTGCAATCTTTGCATATGCCTCTGCTCCATTTCCTCCACCACCTTGTAGAGCAACAGAAGGTGATTCGGAATAACCGCATCCAGCATTTGTAAGTAGAAGATCCTGAACCTTACCTCCACCATAGGTTCCATCACAATTGATGAGACCAAAGATGATAGATGAAATGCCAGTTGCATTGTCACATCCAGATTCTTCGATAATAACTGATGGTGGATCTTTGTATCCTTCTCCTCTATTTGTAATAATAAGTTCTTGGACGCCATTATTGGGAATACAGGTACTAAATCCTGTATAGCATATACCACATATAGCAGTTGCTTGTCTTGCTTTAGAAGTATCTCCAGCACCAATGAGATTAAGTTTGAGTTGGTTTCCAGCAGATCCACCGCCACCACCACCATCTGGTCCTGGTCCTCCTGGATAATCAGTTTTGATACCTACATTGTCATCAATATCTTCAATGCCAGTATCAATTTTTTCGTCTTCATATCTAAAGAGTTCGCATCTCAACTCATAAACATAATTCTTCTGTAACTGAAAAAATGGTTTTTGGTGCTCGACAAACTTAATTTCAAATAGTCTATCGTCCAATGGGAACCAAATAAGATCTCCTTCCAGAGGTCTTCTTGCTTCCATAATATTTGCTTGATCTTTAATCAAGGGAGTGATGTATAATTCAAATCTCTCCTGGGAAATGATTAAGTTGATTTCTTGTAAAGACTGGAGACCAAACTTTGAAAGAATAGTTGTGGGATCATCATATCCATCATAATTTTGGACATATGCTTCAATAGGCCAAGCATTATCAAACTTCGACTCAACAACCTCCCTTGGAATGGGGTTGATAGTCATATATTTACGAGGTAGGTAATATACTTCTACCCCATACATTTTCAACTGTTCGTTGATGAGGTCTTGTAGAAGACCCTGCTCAGCCTTCGATCCTTGTTGAAAAAATGGATTTAACATTATCCGATCATATCCATTGGTGGAAGTTCATAGGTATTAGACATTCTTTCTCTGATGTATGCTAACTCTTGCATAGCATCGTCATACATCTGCCTACCGTTTAGTTCAACACCACCAGGTAATTTAACTCCAGTGAATTTCATCATATTCTGTCCCCACTGCTTCTTCATAAGAGCAGTGACGTATGGTTTTAAGAATGAATCATTCCAAACTCTCTCGTAATCGTTTGGATCTGTCGTTCTCCAACAATCAATAATGAGATAATCTCCTTCACGGGGAGCAGTCCAAGAAATATCAAGGTACAATCTACCTGATCTTTGATTGAATCGGATTTGCTTATCTGGAGTGAATAGAAAATCAATATCTGACATGTATCTTCTAGTCATTGCATAAGATAGGGTATCCATAGAACCCCAAGCATACATATCATTCAATGCCATTTGATAACGAATATCAAACATTCCATGTGCCGATCCATAGAACCCATCAAAATTAAATACCTTATTAATACCAATAATATTTTTAGGGATTTGGATATAGTTGCTATTTTCTAGATACTGGAAATTGGTAGTAGTTCCAGTTCCAATTGGTTGATTGTTGGGAATAACGGAAGAATCACTAGTAAGTCCAATTCCAGTCTTTCCACCGTATTGACCACCAGAAGAGGGAGCAGGTGCTCTACCTCTTTCAATATCCTCTTTAGTTACTTGATACTTAAGATAACATTGCATTACCCCATCAAAATGACGCTCATAAAAGAACTGGAGAGCATCATCTACAATATCATCGCACTGTTCATCAGCAACGTTGATTTCTAGAACTGGTGCTCCCAACTGCCTTTTGGCGTATTCAATTAATTCGTCTCTTGATGTAGGCGTAGCCATATCATGTTTTTTTAGTTATTTATCCGTTGATGTCTGGTGATGTTCCAATCACTGCAAGAGTTTCTTGTTGCTTGTAATATAATTTACAAAACGACTTTGCCAGATCTTTCAGCATGTCAATACTATTGCATTCATCAATTTCGTTGGCAATCTTTGTATATTCAAAACTCTTAGTTAAACTTGATAATGTTATTTCATCTGGATTCATTTTATTAAACTCCTTAATAGATTTTTGATCTCATCTAGATCATCTTTAAGTGTAGCAAAATCCTCTTCTAGTTGATGTATCTTTTGTTTCTCTTCAGTTTGAGAATTTCTTTTTCTCATATAGTCCTCGTACCCACTTCTATCGCTATTGACGATGCACTTGGAATCGTTTGAGCGATAGAGGTTGGGATGATCCTGTACTTTGGTATAATCCATTATGCTAGGGCAATAACTCTTAGATCTCTCATTCTAGGAACATATGCTTGACTTGTTGAAGTCATTACAACTTTGATCCTATATGATCTAAATGTAGCAAGATTGTTTGCACTGAAAGTGTATTCAGAGAAATCTAGATCTGAGGACTCAAATAATAGTCTCTTAGAGGGTGGAATGAACGTGTCAGATCTTCCATCACTATCTGCAAAATCAATAATTCTTCCTCTATTATCCAAGTTATTATATCCTGGGAAAGGAACGAAGATTGGACTAAAGTTTGGAGAATCTCCAACTGCATAGAATGCTCTAATATCAGAGAATGGTGTGATATTAGCATTAACAAGAAGTCTGATTGATGTTGCAGGATTATCCAACTGCATCTCTTTGGTAACATAGAGTAATGAGTTTGGATCCTCAGACATACTATTTACTCTTGGATCTGTAGCATAGTTTTCAATTGGATTATCGACTCTGTTAGATGTGAAGATAGTATTGACTCTCTGTAAATCAATTACAGGAGAGATTCTATAATCCTCACTTGTTAGATTGATATTCATTGTGAGAGACTTATTACCAGGAAGGGTTGCCAATTTGTCATCTTCATTTACCTTAGAAGCAATGATTCTTGGAGAATTCAAGTAGTTCTTCTGGTTGAGTGCGATTGATTCAAATCCATTATCAGTAAATCCAATTTCATCCCCATCTATTCCTTGTCCTGTTACTGTTCTGATTTGTGCATTTAAACTCGTTCCAGTTACAGTTACATTATGAACCATTGGAGTAATGATTTCATATGGAATATTCTGAGTTGCTCTGACTAGAGAACCACCTACAGATTTAGTCTTGCTGACATATAGATTGGGAACAGCAGTAGATTCTTCTAGAGTTCTATTTGTTCCTGATGTGCTCATATCCAACTTCAGGGTGTATCTATCAAATGTAATTGGATCTTCAATAGTTGCATCAACATCTTCCATATTGTGGGTCGTGTTGAATCTTCTTAGAGAGACGCCATTTAGTTCGTACTTAGTAAGTTTGGTGCCAGAAGCATGTGTATTAACAAGGGTGTTATCAATACCTCTAGTGATATTGGAGAGAGCATCAATAGAAACACCAGTGTAAGAAATAATCTCACTTCCAAGAAGGGCATATCCTGGATTTGTTGCACTGACTTCTACATTCTCAAAAGTTCCAAATTGATCAATTACATTGAAGTTCGTATTATCAACAAAAATAATATTAACTTCTGTAGAAAGTACCTGTTCAGATGATCTAGTTGGACGGGTATCTGCAGAAATTCCACTCAATGTAACTAAGTTATCACTGAAATACATACCATGATTTCTATGATCAACGGTGAAATGTAATCCATCATTATCTACGTCAAGACTTGTGACCTGGACGCTTGCATTTGTTCCATTGATTTCAGTAGTAACACCTGCCTGAGTGTAATACATTGTATTTGCAAATCCAGTGGAAACCACAAAGTCTCCCTGAACATCACCAACGATAATTTGATTAGTGCTACCAATTCCTGTAATGGAGAACTGTGCTCCAACTCCAACCTCAATTGGACTTGTTCCAGAAATATCAATTCCTAGAACATCACCTGTGGAATATCCAATACCAGGACTTCTGATGGTAGCAGCAATTGCTACTCCATTTTCAATGAAGATATCTGCCGTTGCATCTTCACCATCACTACTGATAGCAAGTAGTGGTACATCATTATATACATATCCACCAGATACAGGACTGTATCCTGCACCAACATTAATTACATTAAGATCGCCAGTTGCAATACCAGCATTGCCAATATATGTTCCACTTGCCTCAGTTCCTTCTTGGGTAATTGTATTGCCAACTACCATAGTTGAGTCAGTCAAAGATTGGTCAATACCAAGTTTGACTGTTCTTGAAGTGGTATTAACTGGATCAGGTGAAAGTACAGGAATCTGTGCATTACCAACACTCAATTCTGGGTTATACAATACAATGTTTCCTTCTTCAACGAAGTTTGCAGTATATAACGTGAACTTAAGGTCTTCCCACTGACTTGGATCCCAAGTGGATCCATTCTGAGACTTAAATAGTGATCCAAGAGTTGGTTGGTTGGAAATAAATGTCTGAGTAAGAAGATCTTCCTCACCAATACGAGAAATATAAGCACTATACTTCGTAGAATCGGAAAGCATAACGATTGCAAACTCAAGACCTGCCTCTAGATAAACTGGTGCTTGCATTTCAATAGAAGTTGCAAGAGATCCATCTTGAGAAATGACAATTTCGTTGGGGGAAATAATTCTTTCCGAAAGTGGAATAACCGTCTCAGTAGGAAGACCATTATCCATCGTTCTGAGTTGGAAGATTAGTGGAGTCTCGCCATCATCTTTAGATGCAAAGAAGATATCACACTTGGTTACGAAAATTCCAGTACTTTCATTAACACGGAAACTTTGTGCTAGAGGGTCACGATTACGAGGTCTTGGTGGGTTTGCTGGTGGTGGGGGTGGATTCCACCAAGTTCTGGATGAAATAACTCTTCTACCAGTTCTGACAGTATTTGATCTTGAAATTGCTCTTTCTTCAGCAAGTTGAAGAATATCAACCCTTGAATTTCTAATAGAGAGAACGTTTTCTTGAACTGTTTCTAGAGTACCAGAAGAAACGAAATTCTCTTCACTGACAGTAGAGGCAGTGTTGATATCATTCGATGTGTTATTGATTAGACTAAATGTCTTAGTTCCAGTCTCAAACTGTGGTGCATTAGAAGCAGTTGGGTTTGGAATGAAGAAACTACCAATAATGGTTGCAGAAAGGTCGGAAATGAGTCTTACGTCAGTAACGGTAGCAATTGCGCCACTTCTCTGACCAATTAACCTCATTCCAGAAGATACCCATCCAAAGAAGTCTCCTTGTGGTTGATTTGCAAGAGAGAATGTATCAATATTCAACACAGTAGAAGATGAAGAATATGCTGCCTGCATAGTCTTTGCATCATATGGACTGACTGTGTATAGTTTTGTTGGTTGGTTAAATGGACCTTCTTTGTGGTTAGACTGTGCAACTCTGAATCTAATTTCTGGTTGTAGTGGTCTATCAACAGGAAGAATACCTACATCACCAACAGTTCCAACTACGGTCTCGCCAACCTGGAAAGTACCAGAAGTCATCAAAATCTCAAGAAGTTTTGGAACGCAATATTGTGTTACGTCAATACCATCAAAGAATGCATATAGTTGTGTATTTGGTTTTACCTTTTGGGATACAAACTGAATGTTTCTAGATCTCATAAAGGAGATCAAGTTGCGATTTACAACTCTATCTCCAACAGACTGTTGATCAAACTGCTCAACAATAGCAAGACGTGTTCCCTCTCTGGTCGCAATACCAGTGTCAGTAGTTGTCTGGAAGGTATCTTGGAAGGTAGTAGTACCACCACCCCATCCAGAACTCCAAGAAGATGACCACTGAGAGGAAGTTAGAGACACTTGACTTCCCGTCCAGTTATCCTCCCAAGAATCCCAAATTTGTGGTCCCAATCCAGTTTGTGGATCAACACCTTGCTCTCTAGAAGCAATAGCCATAGTTTCAGCAAAGTCTCCTTCGACATCAATAACTAGGGCATCAAGTCTAACCTGATCAACCCAAGTATCAGATGAAGGAGTCAATTCCATAACACCTGTCCAGAAACTAATCAAGAAAGGAGTGACACTTTCTGTTCTGGTTGCAAATGGTTGTTCAACCCAAACATCTTCTGTGTAGTCAAGAGTAACAACACCATTGCTCTGAACAATACCAGTTCCTTCTGGTTGAGTAAAACGTAGATCTAGATCTGGGCTAACATTCTGTACTGGACCAGAGATCAAGTCTGCAGAAGTAGTATAGTGTTGTGCTCTGAGTTCTCTATTTCTAATATCAATACTATTCTTAAGTGGAAGAGTATTTTCCTGAGTAAGAAGAGTTGAGAAGTTATCAACAAGGAATCCAGACTTAAATCTATTGAGTCCAACATCGTCTGGGATGAATAGATTGGAAGTATTAACTTCTAAGATTGATAGTGAAGTATAGTACTCAAGATTCCTGATTCTATCCTCAAGTTTCTTGATATCTTTCATCTGATATCTCTTATAATCTAGGAATTGGACAGCAGCGTCTTCAACCTTATAGAGATATGCTGGGAGACTAATTCTTGCGATCTCAATCGCATCTTCAACTCCTACTGGATTTTCTGGAACTTCTGCAGGAATTCCATACTTAACACTGAATCTTCCATCTCTTGAGACAAATACTCTATCGATTCTACCAAGATAATAAGAGTAAGTAGTTCTAATGGTTTCATCAGAAGCAACAATATTAGCAGCAGAGTTGCTAGCAATATCAAAGAATCTTCCTAAGAATTCAAGTGGAGATCTATCATCTTCTGCTGGGTTGTAATCATTAACTCTTGGTCTAATATCAACAATGTCGGTATTTCTGTTACCATTAACTGCTTGAATTTGACTTGTATAGTTAAAACCAGCATATGAATTTGCAATGGTGATATCACCATCATCAGAAGACTTATAATATGCGCTGCCAAAATATACTTTTAGTTTATTCGTTGGTGGATCTGCATCTTTCTTTCTCTTGATAGTTCCAAAATCATAGAAAGTTTCTTTCTGACCATTTGAATAGTTGAAATTCTGAGTAATATTTCTACTCTGAGAATTAACTAGGTTGATTGTGGAAGTAATATTGGACTCTTGGAAAGATACTTGCTCACCTTCGATGAAGTTAAATTCGTTCTTAGGTACAAATGTGATGACAGAATCAGTAAGAACTTCAGCAACAATTGCAACTGACTTACTTTGGGATCCAATCAATCTTTCTCCAACAATAACATCTCTTGTTGTTGCTGTTGGTCCAGTAATGTTTCTTAGAACAGATGTTGGTGCTGATGGATCATTGGTTCCAATAGATTCAAATACACCATGAATCTCAATAACGTCTGGTGTATTGAGAGAGATAATCTTATCTTGAACTCTGGTTCCGTAAGGGAAGTTTCCAGTTAGTAATCCATCATTTAAAGTATCGCTACCAATTCCAGAAGAATCAAGTCTGGACTTATCAACAACAACTGAATTGACTCTATTTCTAAACTTCTCTTTTGCCTTTACAACAGTTTTCTTAATTGTAGTAACTAGTGTTGCTCCTACATCATCTGCTCCTAGACCTTCAATGTCAAGAGTCTGGAATCCATTGGTGAATTTCATCTTATCATCACTCAATGGTTCAGTCTGACCATCGGATCTGATCAACAGATATCTTTGAGCAGTATATGGTTCAAAGTTTGAATCTGCACCCGCACCAAGGCGAGTTGCCATTCTATTATTGACAATATTAATCGTAAATTCTTTTCTGATAGTTAGATCTGCTTCATCTAGAACAACCTCATCAATATTTTTCTTAGGGAAAGGTGTGTATAGAGAATTGTCGTAATTCTGTCCAACATTTGTGGTCTGAACTGAGAAGTTTGAGACTGAAATTGCTTGAGTTGGAAGAGCACCATCACATACTCCAGTAACCGTAGTAACTCCTGTAATTGCAATTGAAGAAGTAGTAACTCCAACAACAGCAGCAAATGCTTGATCTGCAGAAGAAGATGTACTATTAGTATATCTTACAATGTCTCCGATCTTTGTTGAACCTGGGAAAGCAGGGTTGATAGCAAATACAGTACTGACACCAGCACTCTCTGCTGTCATTGTAGCAAAACCAATATTTGCTCCAACAGATTGAATTACGTCTGCGGTGAAGGTTTTAGCAAATCCAACAGCACCAGCAATAGACTTAACATCAGAAATCGTATGATTAGTAATCGCTACTGCAACTCTATTGTCTGAAATTCCGTTGAAAACGAATGCTTCATTTTCAAGGAAGTCACCTGATCTTTGATATACAGTAACCGTTCTTCCAGCAGAAACTGGTTCTTTAATGAATGCGGTTGCACCACTTCTCTTTCCTTCTACAAAAGTTGGAACAGTGAGATCAATATTTTCATTTAAAATAAGATCAGTTGTTGTAGTTACATCAAATAGTGAGATTGACCACTCATTTGTGTCTGGGGTAGATGAATTATAACTTCCACCTTCTAATTTGAAATCATAAACCCTTGCATATCCAATTTCTTCACCAGCAGCAATAGTTGATGCAGTACCAACTCTCTCATCCATTAATCGGACATAGTAACTCGTACCAAATCCAACTTCAGGTGCTCCATATACTCTATTGAGATTTAAACCAGTACCTGTATTGAATTCAATTGCTTGATCTTCTACAGATGCAGTAGTTCTTGGTTTGGGGCAATCTAGATACTCAGTTCCTAGGGACTCAACTTCATATCCTTTGATAAATGCCTTACCAGGAGAAATTCTATAAACTCCTAAATCTTCGCTTGGAGTTGTACCACTATAGGTTAGTTGATTAATATTAAAGATACCCTTATTATCCTCTAGATTGTTTAGGGATTCTTTAAGAGTGGTATCAAATGGTTTTGTATAGTAGTCTCCAGATTCTGCGTAAGTTCTTTTTGCTAACTGATCTGCCAGTTGATTATAATCAGTATTAGTTCTTTGTGATCTTAAAACACCATTCTGAACCGTTGCCAATTCAACGAAATCATTATCATCAAAGTCATCAACACCCTTTTTGAAGAGACGACAAGTCATCTTCAATCTATCTGCACCAGGTGCAGAATAGTTAGTATAACCCCTTGAGTTATCATTCAGTGTTGGATCATCATCAGAAGTGACTAGTTCTTCTTTGATGAAAAGTCCAATTCTATAACTAGGAGTATTTGTAAATTGGTCAAGAATTATGGTCTCATTATATACGTTTAAAAACGTTCCTTTAGCAAAGTAGATTCCGTTAGAAATTGAGAACGCAGATCCTACAGAAGTTGCATTATTTGCAACGGTAGATGCAAATGGTTCTCCACTATTAATAATACTGTTGCTTGAGGATAGAATCTCATTACAAGTTAGAAGTTCTCCATCAAAGAAAGTCTCTGCAGTGTTATCAAATCCAGAGGAAAGATAACTTACATAAAGAATAGTTGTTCCTCTTTCAGAAAGTGCTGAATCAACAACCTTACTTACAACAGCAGTAACTCCAGAGTCTCTTCCAGAAATTGTTGTACCAATGAGTTGGTCTGTATATTGATTAATAGGAATCCCTAGATATAAGTTCTCAATTTCTACAGCAGTATAATACTGAGAATATGTGGTGTTTCCTGGAATTACCTTTGCGCCGTCCTTGAAAAAATGCTCACCAAAAGTTTCAATCTGATTCTGAAGAATAGACTGAAGATTGTTTAACTCTCTTGCCTGTACAGGATATCCTGGCTTAAATAGCACCCTGTAATACTCTTTCGATGCATTGAAGTCATCAAAGTAAGGAGATGTATTGAGATTCGTTTCCTGTGGCATGATTTCTTAGAACTGCAGAATGACTTTTATATCTTCTTTTTGACTTGGAGACCTAGTAACAGATGGTCTGTTGTCAACATAAATGATGTTTCCAGAATATTTTTTAACTTCTGGTTGAGACACACCTTGAGTAAATTCTTGTCCCAAGTTATATGTTTTACTATTTATTACGACTGATCGGCCGTCAAATGTGTTATCGATATCTAAAGTGAGAGTGTCATTGGTAATAGTTAATCCGCCGCCAGAGGTAGGTGATCCTGTAAATTCGTTCAAAGTATATCCATATTCTGGTTCTGGACCTCTACTTCCATCAGTATTAAATCCTGCCATAGATCTGTCTTGCCAATACTTCAAGACACCAGTTTGTGCATCATATGCAACAACACGACCAACAGCAGTTTTGCCTGCACCAATAGTTTGTGTAATATAACTATCCGCAGGAATAGTAACACTGCTATATCCTATTCCTGCTAACTTAAGAGCATAAAGAGCACTTGCTTTATCCAATTGGAGAATATCTGAAGACCCTTCTGCTTCTGGATTCTCTACAATACCAATTCTTGCAAACTGGTTTCCAGTTACGAAGTCTGGATTATCAACATCATTCTCAATTCTAGAATATACTAAGACAGTCTTTGCTCCGAGTTCTCTATAGATATCATGCCCATGTCCTCCTTGAGGTGGAATGACAACATCAAAAGTTGCAGGAGTTGCAGCAGCAGGAACACCACCCTTTTCTAAATCAAGAGTTCCAAATGTATATCCATCACCACCTCTAGAGATGGTAACTGACTCAATTCTAGAATTATTATTGATAGTTACAGTTGCTTCTGCTCCTGATCCATCTCCGTTGATGGGAACTCTGGTATATACTTTATTCGCAGCACCAACTCCAGTTCCTCTATTGGCAATAACAATGGTCTTTAACTGATTGTTTGGTTCTTCAGAATGATTATATACAGCAGCAGTATCTGGATTTGTTGACCAATCCTGTGGGACTGGCATATAGAAAGTTGATTCAAACTTAATGATATCAGATGGTTTGATTGTATAAAGGTACTTCCACACGTACCCATCACCACTTGTTCCTGCTTCTCTTGGTTCTAGATCAGTAAATCTTGGTTCGTCAAGAGATGCTCTACCAGAAGGATTCTCAGGGTCTGTTCCATTTTGAAGACAGATATAAACTCTATAGTCAGAGTTTAAAACATAGTAATTTGCATCATATAGATTGATTGCACCAGAAGGTTTTGAAGGATTTTCTGCCTTTACATCATTACGATATCTGTCATAGGTGACACCAGATCTCCACTCAACTTTTCTAATTACTTGTTTAATATCACCCTCATTGATTTTCTTGAGAGCAATCATTGTATCCCAATAACTATTCTCTTCATCAAAACAATCCCTAGGATCAGGTGGAGTTGTATCCCATTCGGGATCAACCTCACTAGCATTTGGTAGTCCAATCCAGGTATAATAAGAATTCTCACTAGCAGCAACGCCAGCACGAAAATTCTTTGTATTTAAAATACGAAACTGGTCAGTAATTATTGCCGCCATTTTATGATAGTTTTTTTACTTATTTATTAGAGTATGATCAGGATCTTTTAGTAACCATTGTATTGGTTCTAGGGTATTTAACACCATCAGTTTCAGAATTTCTTACGCTGTATGTTGTTCTTGGGAATAACTCACCTTCTTCCTGTCTTTCTTTGTAATAGAATGAATAGTAATTAGGTCCACCTTGGAGTGATTCGTCATTAGTGAATAACCCAGGATCAGATGGTGTGCCAGAGTCATACATTTGACCCTCTTTCTTACCACGCTCAGTAATGTATAGTCTGACATCTTCTTGGTTCATATTTGGATAATTCTCTAGCAAGCAAGCAATAAGACCACAAGTTTGTGGTGATGCCATACTTGTTCCATCATATTTTCCATTAACAAAACCAGAAGATCTTGGATCTTGTGTAGTTGGTATAGTTCCGCCATTGACACTGCCATCATTTAAGGCAGACATAATATTGTCACCTGGTGCATAGATATCAACTCTAGGACCACAGCAACTAAAATTTGTTTTTCTTTCATTCTCAAAAGCACTTACTGCACCTACACATATAGAAAGTCTCTGTCCAGGTCCATCAGGACCAAATCTAGACGCTGATGTTGACCAAGAACCTCTGTGATAGTAATAATCAAAAGCGTTTTCTGTTATGTAGTTGTTGTAATCAATACCACCCTCAACATCTATCTTCTCTGAGGAGTTACCAGCAGCACCTACCATAATAATACCCGCATCAACACAATCCTGAATATCTGCTATCAATGATGAGGGATATGCTGTAACGTAGATATTGAACTCGTCAAAATTTAGAATACCAACTTCTTGCAAAGCAATGTCACTAAATGGGACATTGGTTGATGTTTGTCCTCTGAACGTACTACTTACAACATTCCCTCTATCAATCTGATAAAATGTACCCCAACTATTATTGCAAATGGTTGGGTTTCTTCTTCCGGTAGCAGGATTGATTGCTTTCCTTTGATGCCATTCCAAAATATATTCAAATAGATACTGATTACCACCTACACCATTATCATATGGACTTACATAGTAAATGTTTGCATCTCTCGCCCATCCTTGAGTATTACCTGCTACATTTCCTGCACAGTGCATTCCATGATTATCATCAGGATTGTTTAATGCAGAACCAGATCTATAAACATAATTACTATTTGCACCACCGGTGACAACACTTGTCAAAGATAACCAATTAAACTGATTGATTCTTGTTCCACCACTTCCATCTGGATTGACAGCAAACTCTGGGTGGTCTAGGTTCAAATGACCATCAACAATTAAACAGTCAACATTCTTACCAGAAGATGTTGTTTTGATTGTTCTTGTTCCTGGTGCATTTGGCACATTGTCTGAACCCCAAGTAACAATTGTATCTCCATTAATACACCGAAACAACGCCCAATTTTTATCGTTAGTAGTAGGAATGAATTCTTTATCAAAATCACTTGATGTTTGGGTCCAGAGTGGTTTAGTTATCATAGAATCAAGTAGTTCCTGTGATTCAACGTCAAGAACTCTATCGTCATTTAGTAGTTCTTCACGTTCGCCATCTTCCAAATCATAACCAGTATTCCTACTGATAGGTCTCCTATCATAACAAGTCACTTCCCTGTCAGGGATTGTAGAACTGCCTCCAGCAGTCTCCATTTCATTATAAAAAGCATTAATATCGGTGCCTTTTTTTACGGTGACTACATACTTGGTCATCAGGCCTCCATTTGAACTGCTTGTAGATTGACAGTAATTGTCAAGTTCGATGACTCATTATTTGTGACTGCAACGTAGATGTTGCTGGTACTATTATTGTTCCATCCAATCACACCAGGAGACATGAGGAATGTACTTGTTCCAGAAGTTTCAGTACGGACCTCTGCAATCAATCCAGATCCTGGTTGTGGATCCTCTGTATATAATCTACTAGAATCATTTAATCTAGATGCTGGGTCAGTGTAAATCCTTACCCAAGATGCCTGTGTTACCTGAATTGACTGTAGTGCATATGTCTTATAACCGCTGATAGTCAAAAGAGTAGTATCACCAGCATTAACAACTCCAGTCGTTCCGGTTAGAGTTGATCTTGAAGGAAGAGCACCGCCAGAAATCTGTTGATCAACGTATTCAGTAGATGCTAAACCAACAGTTGATACACCAATTATTGAGTCAGTTTCAGTTTTATTATAATATTGGTTAAACAGGTTACCAACTTGGACAACTACAGAATTGTCCCCATCCATATACATTTGCCTGGTTGCCATTACAT
>Ga0181392_1000316_pt1 | contig 18329 bp, 19 predicted proteins | sample 15SPOviralmetaG_FD_130083 | JGI IMG/M metagenome (GOLD analysis project Ga0181392, IMG submission 130083) | Marine viral communities from the oligotrophic San Pedro Time Series (SPOT) site, San Pedro Channel, CA, USA - 15 SPOT_SRF_2010-09-15 | ecosystem: Environmental > Aquatic > Marine > Strait... | reverse complement strand
TAGTAGAATCACGTTTCGCTATAATAACGTGTTCTCTTTTTGCTTCTGATACTGTACCAAAAAAACTAGATAAGTCTTTTGAAAGATCAATATTTACTCTAGGTGTAAATCTAATCTTTTCTTTTTCTACCTTTTCTTTTTCTTTGGCTACAGAACTAAAAAATTCTTGTAACTCATTCATTATAGTTGTGTAACTCTTGGATTTACTGTAATAATTCCTTTTTGTACAACTTCAACAGTTGAGTCAGCAAGTGTTATCATTACATCATAAACATATCTACCAGCACTACTACTTTTAGTGACTGTATCTGTTAATTGTAATTTGTATATACCTGATGCTGCTGTGACTATTGACGCTGTGAAAGTTGCTGTTAAAGTAGAGGAATCATAAGATGGCCTCATCTGTGCATTAAAAGTACGACCAGATATATCGTAAGCAGTTGACCCATCTGTTGTGACAGTTAGGTTGTTACTAAAATCTGCGCCTTGATCTATAATTAAATTGATATTTTGACTTTGTGTTACGGCCATATAATCTCCCTTACCGTATATTTATAATAGCAGGGTACTACTTTTTTTTATTTTGTAGAAAGGCAGGGCAACCCAATAATGGTCTACTATCAAACTTATTTGATTCGGCGAACGGACCATTAACATGATTATAATGTAAGAAAACTTGACCACATAGGTTACCTGTAAATTCATTACGCCAATGTTCTAATTCACAACCTGAATAAACCAACATATCACCTGGGTCTAAATCTACTCTATTTCCTGAGTGTGCTGTTTCTTTAACTATACATTCTTCACCTTTATTTGTGTATTTTGATTTTAACACATTGTTTTCACCTGTTGGGTCAACATATATAGGCCAAGGATCGCCACCTAAATTTAGTGTTGTAGATATTTCACAACTAGGTCTATCTTTATGTCGCCATAATATCGCACCTTTTTCATAGGCTCTGGCGTAAGAATAAGTAGGAACTAATTCTAATCCTGTTTGTTCTCTCATCACAGGTAATACTTTCATTAATAGAGTTTCCATAAAGGGATCAGCATAGTGAGAATATGTGTTTGGAACTTGTGCGTCTTTCCAAGTACCCCACATTCCAGTATCTGATATAATATTGTTATTATACATAAAAGCAGCAGCGTCTCTTTTAAGTAAGAAGTAGTTGAATCCAAAGTTTGCTAATTCTTGTGAAATGGCACCTTTTATGACTTGATATTTTTTTTGTCTAAATTCTTCGTTCATTAAAATCCTTCTTGTATGAAATTAAAACTAACAGATATTCTAGTATCATTACTATTATTATTTTCTACCGCATGCCACAACCAAGCTGGAAACATTATAATTCTACCTGTATAAGGTGCAATGTGTGCTTCACGCCATAAATCTTTTGGAGGTCTTCCTTTTACTCTACTAGGCATTGTTGTTTGTATTCCTGGTCTTGGGTCATTAACAACTAGATTACCACAATTGTCTTGTGTCTTTACATAATACACACCTGAGAATAATGAGTTAGGGTGAATATGAGGTCTATTGTATCCACCTGAATAATTTATGTTTGCCCACATATTACCTAAAAAAGGTTTTCTATCTAACCATTCTTCTTTCCATACTTCGTGCATCATATTATATAATTCTTTTATTAGAGGCGTATATTCTTCTTTTTGATGCATGGTAGTTGGTGAATGCCAACCATTCATATTTGTTTTTTTAACACCTTCATCTACTTTAGACCAATTCATAATTTGTTGTGTTAATAAATTATTATCTAACTGTACATCTTTAGCGTAAATATTAGTTGGGAAAAAAGTATCTTTAATTAACATATTATCTAAATGGTTTTCCTCCAAACCAAACTACAAGTGATTGTCTCATTCCTCTTCTAACAGGATTAACTCTGTGATTTAAAAAAGATGCAAAAGTAATTGCATGACCTTGTTTTAATTTAGCATATTTACCTGGTGCCATTATCTCTAAATCACCACCTTCAAATTCTGATGGATCATTAAGTAATAATGTCATTGACAGTTTTCTAACAGGTGGTTCATGTTCCATATTTACATCACAATCCATATGCCAATCATAAAAGCCACCCTCTGGATATTCTGTGAATTGTGCGTTTTCTGTTATTCTTATATCACCAAAACCAAAGTGATTTTCATTTGCCTTTTGTATGAAAGCATTTAAGTCTCTATACATAGGTTCCATTTCTTTAAAAGGTATCCAACCTATTGTTGTTACTCTTTTTTTAGTATCTAGCCCACCACCTGGTTTACCCATACCAACTTGTGCTTTTTGAGGTGGTTGTTTTCTACCACACTCTACAATTTGCCTACATTGTTCTGGTGTAAAAAGGGGAGTTTTTGTTTCTACAATCCAACTTTTCCATTTAGGTTCAGTTATAATCATATTTTCATATGTTCCACTCATTCTATTGTGCTCCTCTATTTTGTATTGGGTTATAATTAACATCACAATTAGCTGCTAATGTTCGTCTCGTTTCATTTGTTCCATTAAATGGATAAACTGTATGTCTCATATCGTATGGAAAAATGTAAAAATCTCGTTCTTTAATATTTGGTTGATAATCTATTTTAGCAAATTGACCAGATGAAGAACCTAATATTTGTAGCTTACCATTTTGTGGAGAATCTTCTGATGAGTATTCTACTCCATAAGTTTTTGGTAATTTTAAAATCATTACTGACGAAAGTCCGGTATATAAAGTTCCTTGATGAACATGCACTGGATTATATTCGTGTTGTTTCATTTCATTAACCCATATGCTATTTAAATGACAATGGGTATTTTTTATTTTATTCCAATCTAAATAATGAGTAAACATTTTTTGAAACCAAGTTCTTACATCTAATGGTAAATAATTATGTTTAGTCATTTTAGGACTATTTTCTCCATCAAAATAAAGTGAATGCTCATTTTCTATTTTTCCTACTAATTGTTTATTAGCTCGTTTTAATTCATTAAAACGCTGTTCATAAATTGAATTTATTGTAAGAAATATGTCTAGTGGCACTTCATACTTTAAAATTGACTGTCCTAAAAAAACAAAATTAAATTTTACATCACTCATATTAAAACCTTATATGTCCATATTTATCAATGATACGCTGAGGTATCTGAGAGCGATAAGGGTTGTCTTCTTTATATATTCCATCTGTTCTTAATCTGTGCATATTATTACCAACAATCCTATCATCATAACTTCTATTATTAACTTGTAATTGAGATAAATTATTAAAGTTATGTTTAAAATAAGGTATCTCTAAAAACTCATATATTCTATTTAGTTGGCTCTCAGGATCGGCGATTAGATCATCATACTTTATAAAACAAGCCATATGATTATTTTCAGGTTTTAATAAAGTTTTAATCGCTTCTAAATCTTTAGCAATGGCGCCATCTTTGTTCATTAACATACTTAATTTTTCTTCATCACTTTTTAGATCAAATCTATTGACAAAGGCATCAGGATTATTTTTATACCATTTCATATAAGATGCTAAAACATCTAATAAGTCTCTTAATAACACAACACATTTTATTGGTTGTTTAAAATGTCTTTGTATTAACATCATATTTCCAGGTGTGGTAACAGGACCTCTATCAATGATGTATTTGTAATTCCAGTCTTTGTAATAGTTATCAAAGACAACATTCATTACATTGTCTAAAGATTTTTCGTCAGGATAGTTTAGGAAAACGTCTGTTTGTTTTAAAAGATATAAGTCTTTCATCACTTCTAAAGTAATTGAATTAGCTGTCGCACCTATGTCAGGATTTTGATTCATTAAAGAACCAAAAAGTGTGTTGCCTGAACGAGGCATGGCAACTAACCAATATATCTTTTTATCTATCATAATATAACAACAAAAGAATTGTAAATGATTGTTATTCTTTTATTCCAGAAGTCGCTATTTTTGATTGCTCAAATTGTTGTTTAGCTTCTTCTAATCTCTTATCAGGTTTTTTTGTAGTAATATTTTCAGCAGTTGATAAACCTAATCCTTGTTGATTACCAGTATTTGGTTTATACCCTAATTGAGCTTTTGCCTCTTTACTATAAGGTAATAACACACCATCTTTTTCAAGTCTTTCAAGTGTATGTAATTGACCCACAACATTAAATATCTCTGGTTGAGAAGAACCTGGTGATAATGTTTTTACTTTGTTTGTCAACATTAATTTATAAGATTCTGCTTGGTGAGTATTTACATTTTTAGTATCAAAAGAGCCATCGTTATATTCTGCTTTTAATAGAGACCATTGACTAACTTCTCTCATACGGTCTTTAGCAACTAATTCCATATTTGCTTTACCATATAACTTTTCTTCCAATTCAATCTCGTGCATCTCTACTTCTAATGCATCTTTTTCTTCTTCAATTTTCTTTTTAAGTTTTTTAATCTCTACATCATTTTTTCTGTAGTCAAAAGATAGCGTCATTAAGTTTTCAAAGAATACGTTTTGTTCTCTTACACACTGCCAATATTTTGCTGCTTTTGTAGGATATTTTGCGTCTTGTAGAACTGACATTCTCATTTCTGTCTCTGTTCTAAAAACTTGTTTTTTATGCCAAGTATCTTTTAACTCGTCCCTTAAATCTACTAGGGCGTTAAAATCACCTTTATCTAATACGTTTGATAATTGATTTACGTTAGCCTCTGAAGCGGCTACTATGTCTCGTAACTTCTTATCGTTTTCTTGTTTTTTTGTTTCTTCACTCATTTACAATTTCTCCTGTTCATTATAAAGCATACTATATGCTATTATATAATTCTATTTATACAAGTTCTACGAAGTGGTTAAAGTAGATGAAGTTACTCCAGTAGGCGCTGCAACTGCTGGAAAAGAATATTCTTCTGTACTTAATCTTTGTGTACCATCGGCACTTCCACCACCACCTGCGAAATAACCGCCTGTAGTTGATGTTCCGCCACTCACACCACCATATCTATAAGTTGAAGCGTTTACACCTGAAGACCAAGCTGTACCGTTCCAATCTAAAGTTAATACGTTAGTTCCTGGTTGATTACCGTGACCTGCATATGCAGAGGCAGTTGTTCCTCCAACTGATGCTTGTTCCCTATTTGTAGGAAGATCGGGTGATGATGACCAAGTAGAACCATTAAATTCTTCAACATCATTTGCTACGCCACCTGGTACAGGGGCTCCACCTATGATTAAAGCTGCTGTTGAAATACCAACAGCACTTCCGTTGTGTCTACCTGTCGTCATTGAACCTGTTGATGTCCAAGTTGATCCATTATATAAATTACAAGTAGTTGAAGCGTTATAACCACCAATAGATACTGCTGCCGTCTGTGTTCCAGCTCCAGTTAAATAAGCCACACTAGAAGGTAATGCTCCACCTGAAGTCCAATTTGTTCCATCATAGTGATTAGAAGCACTAAAGTTTGGAGAGCTTGGTGCAGGGTTTGGTCCTCCACCTGGTTTACCATATCCACCAAATTGTAAAGCTGCTGTTTGTACCCCTACGGATCCTGTCATAGCCAAAGTAGTTGGTGTGTTATTTACTTCTGACCAACTTGTTCCATTATATTCTTCTGTACTTGAAACTGTAACTGCTGGAGCAGTTGATGGAAAACTTCCTTGTCCACCTATACACAATCCAGCATCTTTTGTGCCTACGTTTTGTCCATTCATCTGGTATCTACCAGCACCTAAGTTACCACCACTTGTCCATACAGCTGCCTGAGAGGCTGAGAATATTGCTATATTAGATTGATATTCTTCCGTATTATTATATACTGTTCCATTCTTACCACCAGCAATTGCTCCTTGTGTAGATGTTCCAAAAGATGACAAATATCTTCTACCTGTTGATAAGGTTGCTGGTGAGGTAGTCCAATTAGTTCCATCATATTCCTCTATCGCAGTTGCACTTGATTGACCTCCTGCTATAATATTATGATCTTGTGATCCCATCATTGTTAAAGCACGTCTACCATTATTAAATGAATTGACAGAGGTCCAAGATGTTCCATCATATTCTTCTGTTGCACTTGAAGTTCCAGGAGTTCCTTCATTTCCACCACCTCCTATAGCTGCTGTTTGAGTTCCACACCCTGCTAAATATTTTCTACCTGTATTTAAATTATTACCTGCAGTCCAATTAGTGCCATCATATTCTAAAGTTTGAACTCTTATAGGTGATCCAGGATCACCACCAAAAACTAGACCTGCAGTAAGTGTTCCCGCTGTTCCTTGAGCTCTAGAGTATGCAGGAAGATTATTAACTTCTGACCAACTTGACCCATCATATTCTTCAACATCAGAGGGAGCATTAGGATAATCAGATCCTCCAGCATATACCGCTGCTGTTTGAGTTCCAAACCCTGCTCCATATTTTCTAGCTCTTCCTAGATTGTTTTGTTCTGACCAACTTGTTCCACTATATTCTTCTGTTGTATTTGTATGGCTTGAACCTGGAGTGTTTGTTGAACCCCCAAATACTAATCCTGCTGTGAGTGTTGAACTACCAGCAGCGCCAAGTCCATCTCTAGCAGTACCTAAGTTTCCACCTGAAGAAGTTGCTTTAATATGTACCAATCCTTTAAGTACGCCTTCGGTGCTATTATACCATACCTGTCCTTCATAATTTGAGGCCAGGGTAGGGTCAGAGGATAAAGTTTGTACAAGTCTCCCCTTAATAGCGTTATAATCAGCCATGATGAATTAATTCCTTATGATGATTATGGTAATGTAATGTCTGATGGTTTTGATCCTAATCTTGCGATTTTTTGATCTGCTGTTTCACCGTCAACATTGTTGTTGTCCCAAGCTGTTTGTGCTGCGTCAACTTCTGCAGTTACTAATACTTGTGCTTCACTTTTAGTTTTCTCTACGCCGTTTTTCTCAGCCAACCAAAGTGCGCCTTTTTCATTGTTTCCGACAACCCAAACGTTTGCTGGGTAACCTCTTAAAAAGAACGCTCTTCTGTCTTCTGCAGTAAAGAATCCTTTTCCTGTGTTAGTAGCAGTACCATATATGAATAGTGCCATTGTTTTTCTCCTTAATTAAGTTTACTTTTTACTATTTATAATCTAACTTGTTGTCAATGTTTTTACATTTAATGCAGTTGTTTCACCCGTAAATTCTTGTGAACCAGTACCTACTCCAAAAGCTAATCCTGCGGTTGAAGTTCCTGTACCATTATTTTGATAACTACCTAAACTAGGTGAAGTAAACCAAGTTGTACCATCTGTTCTATAAGCATCGGTATTAACTGGACTTTTAGGACTACCAAAAATTAAACAATCTGTTTGAGTTCCTTTACTAGTTTGTCCTCCTGCTTGAAAATTAACAATCATATCTACTCCAGCTGTCCAAGATGTTCCGTCATATAATTCTGTTTCATCTATAAAAGTTGAAGGTGCAGGTCTTCCTCCTACGGCTAAACCAGCAGTTAAAGTACCAACAGCAGACCTAGAGTTTGTTGTTTCTGCAGTGTTTCCACCTGCAGTCCAATTAGTTCCATCATATTCATAAGTTACATTTGATCTTTCTCCAGGACTTCCTATATACATATTACAAGCAAATGCTGCCGTTTGTGTTCCTGTACCAGATCCTGAATAACCACCTGTTGGCATATCATTTACTTCAGACCAAGCCGTTCCATTATATTCTTCAGTTTCTTCAAATAAAAAATTAGGGTCAGGTAAGTTTTGAAAACCACCAAATATTAAACCAGCTGTTTGAGTGCCTCCAGCCATTATATCTGCTCTAGCTGAATTTATATCTCCACCTGCTGTCCAAGTTGTACCATCGTATTCAGCAGTATCATCAACCACAGCTCCTGGAGGTGTTTCTCCACCTGATACAAAAGCAGCTGTTAATGTTCCTGATCCATTTTTTGAATTAGAACTAAATGGAATTGTACCACCACTCGCCCAAGCGCCAGCAATGGTTACATTTAGTGATTTGTTGAATTCTTCAGTGTTAGCTGTTACTCCGGGAGCTGTGTAACCAGATGCACCAAAACTTGCTATACTACTTCCAACAGGTCCAGTACCCATTTGTGTTTTTGCTGTACCTAATGTAGCTGAAGATGTTGTCCAATTTGTTCCATCCCAAGTTTCTGTAGCGGTTGAAACACTTGGAGCATATCCTCCTATAATAACTGCTGAAGTAGAATCTCCACCAGATTGTGTATTTGCTCTAACCGTGTTTGTTGGATTTAAAGCTGTCCAAGAGCTTCCATCATATATAAAATTTATTGATTGTTGACCAGGATTACCACCAATAGATAAAGCTGCTGTTTGTACTCCCATTCCAGAATTAGAAGATACACCTGAAGGAAATGCTCCACCTGCTGTCCAAGATGTTCCATCATATTCTTCAACAGAAGTTGATTGAGCTGTTCCTGTATAACCACCTATTGCTAGACCAGCTGTTAAAATACCTGCGCTTCCTATGTTTCTTCTTCCAGTTCCTATTGCACCACCAGCTGTCCAAGAAGAGCCATTATATTCTTCGGTAGCAGTAGTTACTGATGGTCCAGGATTTCCTCCTGTCACAACAGCAGCAGTTTGAGTTCCAAAACCACCAACTGATCTACGAGCTGTGGACATATTACCACCAGATGTCCAACCCGATCCGTTATATTCTTCAGTAAGTGCACTTGGCCCAGGAGGGTCAAAAAGGTCTCCAGCAAACATTAAACCTGCTGTTTGTGTTCCAGCAACACCTAAGCTATATCTTGCTGTTCCTACATTAGCAGCAGCAGAAAATGCTTCACCAACTACTAAACTTTTAAATACACCTGGCGATGTATTGTTGTAAAATATTTGTCCAGCATTAGAAGGACTAGATAAATCTGTCCCTACACTTATAATACTTTCGCCTTTTATACTTTTATATGTGCTCATATTAAGTGCTCGTTGTTACTGTTTTTGTTTCTGTTCCAGAGCCAGTAAATTCTTCTGTTTGTTGATATCCTGATGGAGCAGGGGTAATATGTCCTCCAAAAACTATGCTAGATGATGTTGTTGCTCCTTCTCCACCACTAGCTAATGCTGATCTCGCAGTTGTTACACTTGTGGTAGTTGTCCAATTTGTTCCATCATAAAGTAAACACGTTGAGGTAAGAGAACCATCATTTCCTGATGCCTGTAAAGCAGCTGTTTGAGTTCCACTTAAAGCATGTTGTTGAGTGCTTGATGGTAAATCATTTACTTCACTCCAAGTTGTTCCATTCCATTCTTCTACGTTTGCAACTCTTCCAGGAGCTGCACTTCCTCCAGATACTAAACTTGAAGTTTGACTTCCACAACCTGCAGCTACATATCTTGCTGTATTCATATCGTTTTGTTCACTCCAAGAAGTACCATCATAATATTCTGTATTACTTATAAGATTAAAACTTGCTGGTGGATTTGTATAAGATGCTCCACCCATTAATATTGTTGCTGTTTGTGTTCCTGCACCAGCTCTATTATAACTTGCGTTTACTAAATTATTTCCTTCAGACCAAGAAGTTCCATTATATTCTTCTGAATTAGCCGTATTACTTGCTCCACTTCCAGGTAATCCTCCTGCTCCTATTGCAGCAGTTTGAGTTCCGCCTCCAGAAATGCCTGATCTTGCTTGATTTAAATTATTACCTTCTGTCCAAGATGATCCATTATATTCTTCTGATTCATTTTTAAATGGATTACCTGGAGTTGCTGGTGTTGCTACCGTTCCTCCAAAAGCCAATGCAGCTGTTTGAGATCCAGCACCACCTAATCCTGTTCTACCAGTATTTAAATTCCCACCACTAGCCCAAGCAGCGGCTCTAAATCCTAAACCTTTTAATGTTCCAGTAGTTGTATTATACCATATATCACCCTCAATAGGGTTTGATGGATCAGTTGCTACTGTCTCTATTAGGTCACCTTTTATGTTTTTATATACTGTCATCTATCTATTTATTTTAACTTGATTGTATAGTTTTTGCTATTATAGCACTTGTTTCAGCTGTAAATTCTTCTGTTCCTGTTTGAGCAGGACCACCACCAAAAGCCATTGTTTCAGCTTGAGTTTCTCCTAACCCATCTAATGAATATCTTGCTGTTCCTAAACTAGCAGATGTTTGCCAAGAAGTCCCATCATATTGTTGAGTTAAAGTGACAGGAGCTACGGGACCTTGTCCTCCCATGGCAAAACCCTGTGTTTGTGCACCTGCACCAGCTAATTTTCTTGCTGCTATAAGTAAGTTATTAACACTAGTCCAAGAAGTTCCGTTATATTCTTCGGTTGCATTTGAAAACGAAGGTATCATACCACCAAAAGCTAACCCTGCAGTTTGAGTACCACAACCTGCTAATTGATCTCTAGCAGTATTTAAAGTTCCACCAACTGACCAATTTGTTCCATCATATTCTTCAGTTAAAACATCATTATTAATAGATGGGGGTGAAGATCCAAAACCAAGACCTGCAGTTTGAGTTCCTGCTCCTACTAAAGTGCTTCTTCCTGAATTTAAGTTATTTCCTTCACTCCAAGACGTTCCATTATATTCTTCACTTTCATTCATTGCATAAGGACCACCTGGTTCAAAAGAACCACCAAAAGCTAACGCTGCTGTTGAAACTCCAGCACCGGCTAACCCACCTCTCGCTGAATTTAAATTATTTCCTTCACTAAAACTAGTTCCATTGTATGTTTCACTATTAGCAGTTTCTGAAGATGGATTAAGAGTACCACCAAAAACAAGTCCTGCAGTTTGACTACCTGCTCCTGCTGAATTACGTCTTCCAGTATTTAAAGCTCCACCTGCTGAAAAAGCGCCAGCAGTAATAGTAGTTGTTGATGAGTTAAATTCTTCTGTAAAAGATGTTGATGAAGGCCCTGGAGGTGCTCCTGTTAAACCTCCTGCAGCAAATGCTGCACTTGATGTTCCTGCACCAAAATGTGCAGTTCTAGGAGTTGCCATACTAGATTTAGTAGTCCAACTTGTTCCATCATAATTTGTTGTAAGAGTTGTTTTACCAGGTGGAGGGCTACCTCCAAAAGCTAAAGCATTTGTTTGTATTCCAGCAGCTCTTACATCTTTAATTACCTGTGGATAAGTCCCTCCAGATGTCCAGTTAGTTCCATCGTATTCTTCAGTTACATTTAAATCACTAGGACTTCCATAAGCACCAATACTTAATGCGGCTGTTTGTAATCCAACACCACCCATTTGTCTTCTAGCAGATGGCATAGCAGTTACAGCTGTCCAAGAAGTTCCATTATATTCTTCTACATTATTTACATCTCCACTAGCATATCCGCCAAAACCTAATCCTGCAGTTTGTGTTCCTGCACCGCCTGAAAAACCTCTTCCAGTATTCAAAGCTCCTCCTGCTGTCCAAGAAGATCCATTGTATTCTTCAGTAGTTGTATTAGGAGATGTTGCAGAACCAAAAGCTAGTGCAGCTGTCTGAGGTGCATTTGTAGCTGATGCTAAATTATACCTTGCTGTACCTAAATCTCCCCCATTACTCCAACCAGATCCATTATACTCTTCCGTACTAGCTACATTTGCAGTTCCATTATTTCCACCAAAAGCTAATCCAGCAGTTAAAGTACCTGCAGAAGCACCACCTCGTCTAGCAGTAACCATGCTACCACCAGATGACCAAGCCTCTACATTAATTAATGATTTAAAAACACCATCAGTTGAGTTAAAAAATATTTCACCTTCATTTAAAGATGGTGGATCAGATGAAACTGTTTTTATACCAAATCCAACAGATGATGGTAAAGCTGTGATGTTATCTAAACTTTCATTATTAACATTTGGCGCAGGTACGTTTCCACTAACGCCATCTGTGGCGTCTAGTTGACCTGACCCTAAAATGTTATTCGCAAAGTTTCTAGTTATAGCTCCCATATCTTTATGCCGTTGTTATTGTTTTTAGAGTTTGTGTAGCGCCTGTAAATTCTTCTGTTGATTGAACATTCGCAGGTGCAGGTGTTCCACCAGCAATCATTGCTGTAGTATTATCAGCAACATTAGGACTACCGAATACATTTCTTCTTGCTGATGCAACATTTTCAGATGTTGACCAAGTTGATCCATCATAAAGTTGAGTAACGTTTTTATATGGACTACCACCAGCAGCAACAATTGCTGAAGTTTGTGGACCACCCATACCAGCTCCGTATGTTGCAGTGTTTAATGCACCACCTGAAGTCCAAGATGAACCATTCCATTCCTCTGTGGCTGATGTTTCACCTGGCGGAGAACCACCCGCAACCCAAGTCGCAGTTGTAGTTCCTCCTTGTGCGTGATAATATCTCGCATTTGACATAGAGGTTGAAGTTGTCCAAGATGATCCATTATAAATTTCTGAAGTATTTTTTACAGGTCCAGGATCGTCTCTACCTCCACAAACAAAAGCAGCTGTTTGAACACCTGATAACTCTGGTGATTGTCTTGCGTCATTCATAGCGCCACCAGCACTCCAAGCTGAACCATTCCATTCGTCTGTATTTGCTACTTGACCTTCGCCTCCTGGCATACCACCAGCAATTATTCCAGCAGTTGATGTTCCACAACCACCCATTATAAATGCAGAATCAGTAGGACTTCTACCAATTGTAGGCAAATTACTCCAAGATGTTCCATTATATTCTTCAGAGTGACCTGGTCTACCAGGTCCAGCAGGGTTGACTGTTCCTGTAATACCACCAGCTGCGATAGCAGCATCTCTAGTTCCTATACCAGCACCACCTCTTGTTGCATTAATTAAATTACCACCACTTGCCCAGGCAGCTGTTCCTAATCTAACACCTTTTAACACACCATCAGTTGAGTTGTAGAACATTTGACCTCTTGTCGTAGGAGATGCTGATAAATCGGATGCTCTAGTTTCAACAAAATCTCCTAGTGATGATGAGAATGCAGTCACACTATCTAAACTCTCATTATTGACGTTTGACGCCGCTACAGTGCCGCTCAATGACGTACTTACTACTTTCCCACCAGTAGTGACACTATTTGCTAATCCTCTTGTAATTGTTCCCATATCAATATTTATTAACTATCCGTTATATTTTCTACATTTAATGCTGTTGTTTCCGCTGTAAATTCTATTGTACCATCAGCGTCTCCACCTCCAGAATTTATAACTGCTGATGAAGGACCATTTGCACCGCCACCAGTTGCATTATAAGGTGTTGATGTTCCAGTTACCCAAGCAGTACCATTCCACATTTGAGTACCATTAGCTGTAGCACCAGACCCATTTAATAACATCATATCATTATAATCACCAGCACCTTGTCCCGATCTACTATCATCTAATACGTTTGCTACTTCTGACCAAGATGAACCATCCCATTGTTCTACATTACCCACATTAACAACTCCACCAATTCCATCTTGTGTTCCTGAAGCATTTAAAGCATTTGAAGAATTACCAACTTGTTGAGGTGCACCTCTTGCCGTATTTAAATTACCTACCTCTGTCCAAGATGTACCATCATAAGTCTCACAATTAACTGTAATACCAGGAACATCTTTACGACCAGCAACTATTCCTGCTGTTTGTGTTCCACTAGTTCTTGCTCTACCTGGAGTACCTAAGTTATTTTGTTCTGCCCAACTTGTTCCATTATATTCTTCACAGTTTGCAGTTGAACCTGGAGTTCCTCCACCTGCAACTAAAGCAGCTGTTTGTGATCCTGCACCTGAAATATCCCATCTTGCAGTTCCTAAATTATTACCCTCTGTCCAACTTGTTCCATTATACTCCTCTGAATTAGCTGTTGCTTTAGGACCAGGTGCTGGAGTATATCCACCAAATGCAACAGCAGCAGTTTGAGTTCCAGATACACCAAAATTTTCTGCTCTTGGTGTATTCATATTACCACCACTAGCCCATGCTGCGGCTGTGATGACGTTTACTGAATCATTCCATTCTTCTGTGCTACTAATATAACCTGTACCACCTAGATAACCACCAAAGGCTATAGAAGCAGATGTTGTCCCTCCGTTTGCACCAGCGCTAGAATATCTACTAACTGCCATGTCTGCTACTTCAGACCAAGAAGTTCCATCATATAATTCTGTTTTTCCGCCTACGGGTGTACCTCCACTACCTCCACCAGACATAAGAGCAGAAGTTTGTATTCCTGAAACAGCACCTGTGTTAGGCCTTGAAGTATTCATATCTCCACCTGCTGTCCAAGCAGTTCCATTATATTCATTAGTTGAAGTTCCAGATCCACCAGCAGTTAAACCAGCTGTTTGAGTTCCACAACCTTGTAAATATCTTCTTGCACTTGTAAGTGTGCCTGGAACATTAGTCCAACTAGTACCATCATAATGTTCGGTAGCATTTGTATTAGGTGTACCTCCACCAAAAGCAACAGCTGCGGTTTGACTTCCTAAACCACCAACACCAACTAATGCATCATTTAAATTATTTCCTTCTGTCCAAGAAGTTCCATCATATTCTTCTGAACTTGCAATTTCTCCAGGTGCTCTTGGAATAGTAGTTGAACCTCCAAAACCTAAACCTGCTGTTTGAGTTCCTGTTCCACCCATACCACTTCTTGCTGCAACTAAATTTCCACCTAGTGCCCAACCACTTCCATTATATTCTAAAGTTGTATTTACAACGTTAGGTGTTCCTGGTCCTATATATCCACCAAAACCTAAAGCTGCTGTTTGAGTTCCTGCACCTCCCATTAAAGCAGTAGCAGTAACTAAATTTGCACCACTACTCCATGCTTGTAAATTAGGAGCAACTTTAAATCTTTCATCTGCCGTATTATACCAAACAATACCAGTAGCCGCAGGTGCAGCTGGATTACTACCAACACTTGCGATACCTGAACCTACACTAGGTGGTAAAGAAGTTACGCCTGAGACTGATGTATTATTTACGTTTGAATTTGGTAGATTCCCTGTTAATCCGTCTGAAGCATCTATCTTACCTGCAGTCAGGACATTGTTAGCAAATCCTCTTGTTCTTGCTCCCATTTATCCCTCCTATATTGGTAAATATCTTACGGTTATTTCAGCTCCACTAGAAGGTGCCGTAGCAAATGATAATGTTGTTCCCGAAATAGTATAGTCATCTGTAGGAACTATACAAATACCGTTTACAAATACTAGCACGTTATCTACTGCTCTACCTGAATTGATGGTTAAAGTTGTTGTTGATCCATCACCTGTACCTGTACTTTTTGTATAGGTCATTGTTGTGGCAATGTTTGATTTTTGAATTTTTTTAATCGCTGAAGCAGATTTATCAAAGATAATTAATTCATCATCATTAGCAGCTTGTTCAGCCAATTCTGCTTTACCAGTAATATCTAGTGATGTATCTAAATTAGATTTTTGAATTTTCTTTAGTGAACCAGCAGATGTATCATAAATTAATACTAAATCGTCTGCTGCTGCTTGAGCTGATAATTCTGTTCTACTTGTAATTACACCTGATCCTACTGTGGCAACTTCTAAAGCTGCGCCTAAGAAAACTACATAAACAGCATCACCTGATGCTGGCGCTGCTGTAAATACTATTTGACTACCACCCGATCCTATGTTGTAAGCAACTTCAGGTTCCTGTAAAACACCAGCAACCGAAACAACTAATGACGCACTTGAACCCACCACATAATCTAAAGTAAATGTGGTTGTTGATCCATCGGCAGTAAGTGCCTGTCTTTCTAGTGCTCCGTGTATGGGTGATCTTCCTATATATGCCATAAATTATCCTACTTATCTTTTAGTAACCATCCTTGGGTTGCATCTACATAAACTAAAGTAAATCCAGCTCTTTCAGTTGAAATAGTTAAGTTAGAAGCGTCACCTTGTATTTTGTGACTGTTTCTATTTATTGTAATATTGTTTGTATCTGCTGTACCTGCGTAATCAACGACAGTAACTTCATCGCCTAGTGAAGGTGAAGCAGGTAAAGTTACAGCAACTGCACCACCTGTTGTATTTACAAAATAACCTTCTCCTCCGACTGCTGTAAAATCTGATGTTTTAACTGCTACCCACGAAGTACCACCAGAGTTATCTACAAATGATAATTGACCTGAACCATTAGTAGTTAAAATTTGATCTGCCGTACCATCTGCTGCTGGTAAAATTAAATTGTCTAAAGTTATTTTACCTGACCCTTTAGGTAAGATAGATATACCAATATTAGTATCTCCACCTGTAGCCGATATAGTTGGGTTACCAGATGCTGCTGCGTTAGCTAATGTTAATTCATTAATAGCTGAACCTGTTGCAGTAACTTTTATTAATTCATTACCACTTGTGTCTGTTAATGCTGTTGCAATTTTAGGTGATGTTAAAGTTTGACCTGTTGGTAAAGTAACTGTATTAGATGATATGTCTAGTGTACTCGCTAATTTAGCTACTGTGACAGCGTTTGCTTGTATTTTAGCTGTAGTAATAGCATTATCACTTACAGTATTAAATTCATTACTTGATCTACCTGGACTTATTACATAGATTACATCTGAAGCTACTGGAGCAACAGCAAATGTAATTCTTCTAACTCTACTAGAACCATCTAATCCTAGTGTATAAGATTTACCTGAACCTGGTTCTTGTCTAACGTTGTTTACAAATACTTGAATATCATTTGTTCCGCCATCTAAAGCGTTTTCTGATAAATCAAAAGCAGTTGTACTTCCGTCACCTGTAAAACTAGCTTTAGAAGCCAGCCCTCTAAAAGTATCTTCAGGTCTTTTACCTATGTATGCCATTTATTCTCTCTTACTTATTATACGTCTTCTAAAACTGTAATCGTTGCGTCAAGTGATGATGCTCTACTAGATTCTACTCTTAAAACATCAGCATTAGTACCATCATTTTGAACTACTAATTTATTTCCCGACATAACTTCCAATGAGGAGCCTGCTGGTATAGTAGCATCTTTAACAATATATACATCATTTGAACCATCTTCGTTATCTAAAAAAACAGAAGCAGTAATACCAGAGGTATGTTTATTTGCTAAAGTAATTCCAATAACAATAGCTTCTAATGCTGTACTACCTGCACCAGCGGGAACTGTATAAACAGCTGTAGCTGACGCACCGGTACCAGTACCTACGTTAGGTTTTGGAAATCTTTTAAAATCGTTTGCCATTTGTTATCCTTTTATTTTACTATTTATAATCTATCCTAATGCAACTGCTTGTGCAATCGCAAAGTTTGTTGAGGCGAAATTAGTAGTAACGCCAGTTGTACCTACAAAAGATGCCCCAACAAATGTTGAAGAATCTATGTCAATTCTACTTCCCATCAATGCGTGTGAACTACATTGATAGTATAATATATTAGGTGTTGTATCAGCGACCACTATTTGTGTATAAGCGCCTGCTGATCCAGGTGTTCCATTTGTTGTTACACCTGTTGAATATATTGTTGTTTTACCAGAGTCATAGTAAAATCTTAATGGGTGACCAGAATTTGTACCATCTGCCTGATCAAATCTATAAGTGTTACCTACTTTAAAATCTATAAATGGTGATACCTTTGCGTTTAAAAGATAACCATTACTTGAACCTGATCCGTGATAAACGTGTGCGCTAGTTTTTGTCGCCACTGTAACTGTAAATTGTGTATAAGCATTTGATCCATCAGCATTATGTAAGTGACCAAATGTGTTGACAGCAAGGTCACCCCCTATTGAAGTGTTTACTTCATTGATCGCACCAACAATACTAGTCGCTGATGTTGAAAGTGAAGCCGGATCACCTATATCGGTTGACGCTAAACTATTAAACGTTGTACGAAACGTATCTAGTGTATCTGTTGTTGCAACTGATCTTATAGCCATTTTACTTCTCTATTACCTTTTTTATTAAACTTTTAATCTCTCTTAATTCTGCCTTTAAATTATTTATTTCTTTACAAGCTGATCTTAACTCATCACTTTGTTTATTTCTAGCTCTATGTCTCGCCATGTAAATATTATATTCACTTGTAGAAGAATTAATTACAGCGTTAGAAACTGTATCTCTAACTAAACTTGTATATCCATCTACTTTTAATTTTGCCATATTATACCGCCAATGCTATTCCTCTAAAGTCTTTTAGTCTTGGTGCGTATGGTGAAACAGTTCCTTTTAATACTATTTTAATCTCAAAAGATGTAAACTCTTGTATACCACTTACACTAAATTTGTGATCTTTAAAATCATTATCTTGTACTTCATCACCTGTAGATGGATCAATCGCTGTATCTGGCGACCCATCTGTGTTGAAAGGTGTAAATTCTATATCTTTAATCTGTCTTGTTTCTTCACCACCACTTACTCTAAAGAAAGCTTT
>Ga0181392_1000311_pt1 | contig 18416 bp, 29 predicted proteins | sample 15SPOviralmetaG_FD_130083 | JGI IMG/M metagenome (GOLD analysis project Ga0181392, IMG submission 130083) | Marine viral communities from the oligotrophic San Pedro Time Series (SPOT) site, San Pedro Channel, CA, USA - 15 SPOT_SRF_2010-09-15 | ecosystem: Environmental > Aquatic > Marine > Strait... | reverse complement strand
TGGTCTCTATTATGGACCGCCAACGTCGTCGTGATGTGGCTGCCGCTCAAGGCAGAATAATTCCCTTCTCTAACGCAGATATAATTTAATTATGTCTAAGAAACAAAAGGCTCAAGAATTTTTCAACAGAAAAAAGAGATCGCAAAGAAAAAATGCGGTTGTAAACACAGCAAAGGTAAGAAGTAATGGCTGACGGTATTGCAAAGAAGAAAGATCCCGCTAAGTGGGCTGCTGCTAAATCAAAAGCTAAGGCACGTATGGGTGGTAAGCACTCTGCTCGTGCAATGCAACTAGCAACCAAGATTTATAAAGACGGCGGCGGTACTTACGAAGGTAAGAAGCCATCTGCTAAATCCAACAAGATGAAGAAGTGGACCAAGGAAGACTGGGGCACTAAGTCTGGTAAGAACAGCACCGAAGGCAAAGGCGCTACTGGCGAACGCTATCTGCCTAAGAAAAAGCGTGATGCAATGTCGGATAAAGACTACGCCAGAACCTCGGCCAAGAAACGCCGCGACACTGCTCAAGGTAAGCAGTACAGCAAGCAACCTGACTGACCTGTGGAAAACTAAAGGGGTCTACTGATAGGGACAACTGATGGTTCAACCAAACGTTACCTACCTAAAAAGTTTGGAGCAATCTGAGTCCAAAAGAAAAGAATGCTACTGATGCTAAAAAGCAGACAGCATCTAAGAGAGGACAAAAACGTGACACCTAATATTTCTAGAGCTAAAGCAGCTAGCAAGGCAGCAAGTAATAGTTAATAGTTACTAGTTAATAGTTAAAATAATAACAGTAAAGGTGTTTGTTTGGTAAAAATGACCGTAGCAATATTAAATGGATATAACTCGCTAATAAAAAGCGATGGGAATACTGAGTTCACAATTGCACCTCCTGCTCCTTATTTGCATAGCCATACAAAAATCAAACGATGGTGGAATCAATCATACGATAAAGTTACGTACACAGGATGTGCATTGATCGCATATCGTGACTCCTATGTTGTGGTGAGTTGTGAAGCTAATGTTCTATTAAAGATTATCGCTGACAACAATAATGAACCTACCTTTAATGTCATATTTAAGAATCAAGGTGACGGTGGAATTAGGAGAATACTAGTATGCCCTAAAACAGAATTATATGCTTTAGTTAACTACGATGATTATTACTACGACTATAGTGATAAACAGATTAAAAAGGTTAAGCATGGAAATGGTGGTTTAGATCTAAATCCATTTAGATCAGACATTACTTACGGCATTACAAGTGCTGGAGGTACGTTTAACCTAAGATCCACTGGAGCAGTTGATTACACTGTTGACTGGGGCGACGGTAACAACGAGTCGAGCACTTCTAGCACGTTATCTCACACTTATACTGCTGGTGATTACACCATTCTTGTTAATAGCGATAATACTTATAGGCCATACTTTAATAATGTTAGTGCAGATGTAGATCAGATTACTTCTGTTGCCATTAGTGGTGAAGCTGATTTAGGCACGAATCTAGGAGACGCTTGGCGTGGCGCTGACAACATGACATCGTTTGTATGTCCATTTGATGTGACGAGCGGGGTTACGAGCTTTTACAATGCGTGGCGCGACTCTTCAAGCCTCACCAGCTTCCCCCTGATCGATACCGGTAGTGGGACGAGCTTCGTCAGCGCCTGGAACGGCTGTTCCGGGCTTAGCAGCTTCCCCATGATCGATACCTCTAGTGGGACAAGCTTCAACAACACCTGGCAAAACTGTTCCGGGCTTAGCAGCTTCCCCATGATCGATACCTCTAGTGGGACGATCTTCAGCAGTGCCTGGAACGGCTGTTCCGGGCTTAGCAGCTTCCCCCAGATCGATACCTCTAGTGGGACGCGCTTTTTCCGCGGCTGGTACCATTGTTCCGGGCTTAGCAGCTTTCCCGCCAATATGTTTGACGCGACGGGAACACTTAGTGCTAACGCATTTAAAAGTGCTTGGACGAGCTGTGCCCTAACTGCACAATCAATTGAGAATATACTTATCAGTCTGGATACGAACGGTGCTTCTAACATCTCACTTGGCATCAACCACGGCACTAATGCAGCCAAAACTACTTGGTCTACTGCTGCTAATACTGCTTACACCAACCTGATCAATAAGGGTTGGACGATCTCTTACAACGCTTAACCCTATGAACAACACCTATTACGTATGCCACGGACCTGATGCGGTTCACTACATTGAACTAGAGCACGGCAGTGCATTTGAATCAGGCCAACCAAACATCGAACAATTCGATAACGAACAAGAAGCCAAAGCCCGTGCTCAAGAGCTTGGCTATGTCTTTACAATTGAAGAAGATTAATTCACAGAATTAAAATAATGACTGAAGAACTAGAACTACTCGAAACCACACCAGCACCAGGACCTTTTCTCCGGTTTACTGATGAAGAAACCTGGCTCGATGCTGCTCGTACTGCTGGATTTATGATAACTGTCACTGATCAAGATGGCAACGAATCAGAACAACTACGGGCATATAGCCATAACCATGCGATTGATGTCACAGGAACAATTACAGTTGGGGGTGAATGGGATGAAGACGGTAATGAGACCGTCGCTCCAACGACACTAGACGGTTTTCATATCAATTATCTAGGGGATTCACCTGAAGGTTGGGAAGCATTTGAAGTCACACCTAGCACCCCTTATCGTGTATTTGCTTAGATACTATTACTAAATAACATCTCTCCTTTTATCGGTAAGTAATAGAAGGACAGTATTATTTATTAATTGGTTAAGATAAAATTACATACACCAGACAAGCGAAATGACAACAAACACCCATAGATTCGAAGGAAGAATGGACGGCGACATGTTCGAAGCTCTGGATGAATACATGAAAAACACCCAGAGACGAACAAGTTAATTGCTTTTAGAAAAGCAATGAGCTTATTTTTAAGAGCTAAAAAAGAAGATAATGATATTATATTAAGAGACAAAAAAGATCCCAGCAAAATTGTAGAATTAGTCGGAATATAGGTAAATGAGCGAAAGGCGTGGACTGTGGAAAACTTTAGCCTTGATTGATAAGCACAACTGATTGATTGAGTGACAATTAGGGGCTATAGTTTGGTTACAACGCTAATAACGGAAGGAGCGAATCCCTCCCTCTCCGTTTTCTAGCTTAAACCTCACCTAACGGTGGGGTTTTTTGTTAGATATGTATTGGCGTTGCTTATAACCCGAATACACAATGAAAGTCTCTCAATTGCTCTTAGATGTTCGCGACATGCAGGACATCCGTGACTCAACATTCAAGTGCTGGCTTAAAGCAGCTAAGCCAATAGCTGATGTTGACGTGCATGACATTGACCGTATGACTGTCAATCGTTATTGGAAGTCTCAGCTTAAGCCGATAGGCACCCTTTCTCCTGAGACATTACGCAGGAGGTTGAGCCTGCTGACAGGTATCTGGAATATGGCAACAGAAGATGAGATTATTGATGTGCCTAACTACTGGAGTAAGGCAAGTAAAAAGATTAAATTAAATACTGATTACAACCGCTTGGGTAAAGAGTATCCAGTGAGACCCTTCAGTTACTACGGGCGTTATCAAGCAGACCCTATCTTCCTAGCTATCTGGTATCACGGCTTCCGCATCGGTGAAATTGCAGGGCTCTTGCCAAACGAAATACGCTTCGACAATCAGATACCTTACTTTCGTATAAAGAAAAATAGTGTCAGAAATATCAAGCCAGGAGCACAGAGAGACGTGCCTATTCACCCTGAGTTCTATACACAGGTCAATCGTCTAACGACTGACTACAGTCAATACCCTGGTAAGAACTGGAGTCAGATGTTTAGCGAACGAATGCAACTACCGAAAGGGGAAGCAGCACACTCACTGCGTCATAACTTCATTACTCGCTGTAGGTCAGCAGAGCTGCAGGATTCAATGATTTCTAAGCTTGTAGGTCACAAAATAAATGGAATGACAGCACGCTACGGAACTTGGACTTTGGAGGATAAGTTAAAGGCAATTCGTCAGGTAAGGCAATAATTGATAGAAACTACGCTAACTACAGTAGTTTTCTATATACCTGTTTGTTAATTCCCTTGCTATACCTATAGGACTTTTTTTAGAAAGGGTTAGATAGCAGCGTAGCTAGCGTAGTTTTGTAGTTTGTAGAATAGTAAAGGAAGTTGCATAAGACTAATGTTGACACTATTGCGCCCAATTTTGTTCAGCTTCTTGACCTCAACCAGCGTCAAGAGATTGATTGTAGAACTACTGGAAGCACTTGCTGCAAAGAGTGAGAACACTCTTGATGACAGAGCAGTTGCTGCAGTCAGGGATGCTTTGCTCCCAAAGACCTGATTGTTCCATTAATAGTTGATGAAGCAATAGAGGACTATATCGAAACGATAGAAGTCCTCGAAAAAACTGTCGAAAAATCTAAAGTCATTTTCAAAGAAACAGGAACATTCGGCATGGACGGATGGTCTATATCTAAATCACACAAGGCATTTACAGATGATTGAACCATTCGTTCCAGTATTTATCGCAGTAGGTACAGGGTTTGCTGTGCTTACTAGTCGTATCTATAATAAAATCAGTCATCTTGATAGACGTGTTGATGGTATTGAACTGCGAATTGTGCAAGACTTTGTAAGCAAGAATGAATTGCAAACAGCAATGGACAGAATGGAATCACATTTAATAAGAATGGAAGACAAGCTAGACGCTATTGTAAAGAACAAGTGCTACTAAAGTCACTACATAAAACTCAAAGAGACGCATAGTAGTTAGATTATTCGTAAGTTGCTAACTAACAACTATGGGAATTGCCGAAGACTGGTCAGATTTGCTGTTCAACTTGAATTGCTTATCGAAGAAGACAGCCAAGCGCAAGTTCAGACAACAGATCAAATACGGTTGGGGAGGACTATGTGCCTATTGCAGGTGCAATAGAGCCGACACTCTTGACCACTGCAAACCAAAAAGTAAAGGAGGTTCGAGCTTAAGAAGTAATCTCATACCTGCCTGTCACGGATGTAACCACGACAAAGGTTCTACACATTGGCTAACATGGTTTCAACGACAAGATTTTTACAACATTGTCGCTCAAGAACTCATTGAAGAATGGATTACTAACAAAAGATTTATAGAGGAAGAATTAGATGAACCCACTAACGCTAGAGCAACGGTTTGCATTGAGCAGAGCGAGATACGAAGTGTGCCGTATGAGCCGCCCAGCGTTGGAGAAAACTGCCTTACGCCTGCTTAAGACACGTATGGAGCAGAAGAACGGAGTACAAGAGACACTTCGTTCAAATGGAATTATGTTTAAAATTGACGAAAATCAACATGGATTGCCTGAAATAATTTCTGAAGATACATTCATGACACTGTTAATGATGCAGGATGATGACGATAGCTTGCCAGTTGATATTGATGATGAAGGTTGGGAAGACGATGATCTCTCAGATGATGGTCTTATGATTGGTTAATTTAAGCTAGACTAATCGCAGTTGATATTTATAAATGGAATTTGTAATCGGGCCAGTGCTTGCCCTGCTTATTAGCCTTAAGTACACACAACAGCAGAACACAAAACAACAAAAGCTGGTTACTAGTTGCCTGGTGGCAAAGAGAAAGGAATACGATGCACTAATAGCTAGGGTAGAACTTATCGAGAAGCGCAACGAAGCTGTTGACAAAGAGATGCTTCAGAAGATTATGACGACTGTGATGCCTATTGCTAAGGCTGTAAATAAATTGAACCAAGAAGTAGGACTATGAGGATAGACCTGCGTAAGTTCTTTGAAGCATACGAAGGGTCACCACATCAGCTCGCAGCAATCGATCAGTTAGCAGACGAGATACCGAACGAGCTGCTTGATAAGTTCAGCGACTGGGTCGTATGCTTTGAAGTGGACGGTGAAGTAGAACCACTAGTAGAGCATTGCCACAAAGGCTATATAATGAAAGAACCGTGGCAATATACATAAGTGAAGTCAACTAACCTACGTAATAAACCAGTTGACAAGCGTCGATTATCAGCGCAAGACAAAGAGAGCTATCGCCCAGGTAATCGCTCCCAGGCTCTATCAAGAGCACGGCAACGTAAAGGACAGATGGCTTGGGATAACAAGGTTACACGTGGCACGCAGGAGCAGAAGCCAGGCACAGGTGGCTTTACTTCAGGGCTTGCACTGCAGCAGCAACGCAATCGTGAGAAAGGCGCAGAGGTAGCACGTTCAAAAGCACTGCGTCCTGAGAAGCCTATCTACTAGATACAATAGTTAGATGTAAATATTATCGTAATGCCTGTAAGAAAACGACGGAATATTGAAACAGAGAAGTACGTTGCAAGAAGGCAAGCTGCAAACATGGGAGGCATAGATTCTGAAGATCTTCTCAAGTTAATTGATGCTAAAGGTGGTGACTACTACAGAGGTGATTTGATTCCAACTCCAGAAGGCAAGTCAGCCTACGACAATATTGGAATGACGCAATCAAACAGTCCAATGTTTGCTTTGCAGCAAGACATACTAGACGAAATGCGAGGATATTACGGTCTTAATACACCGACAAAAGCTGCAGTAGTTCCCACACCAGTTGCCGTTCCTGTTTCTAGAGCCGCAGCTCCGACAGAAATACAAGAACCGTTCCCTATACAAACAACAGTACCTAGGGAACCTGCTGTGAAAGTAGACGCCCCATACGTTACATCTACAGTTCCTAAACAGGAAGTTCCACCTACAGCTGCGGAAGAAGTGAAAGATAGTTATATCAATAAGATTCTTGGATATAACGTAAAAGATATGTACGAACAGATTAAAAATACTAAAGGTTTATTTACAGATAGTGCATTGACTGAAGCTGCAATTGCTGGCGGTAGTGTGCTTGGGCTGACAGGTATTGCTGGCTTAGGTGGAGCAGATGGTGGTGATGCTGTACTAGGTGCTCTTGCTGGCGGAACTATTGCCTCGGGCCCTGCGATCTACAATGAAGTGCGTGATCCTAGATACCGAACAAAAAGAGCAAGAGGTAAAGGTTTAGTAGGTCTTATTGCAGCTAGTGCAGGAGCAGGCGCAGGTACAAGTGTGCTGCTTGATGCACTTGGTTTAACCAATCAGGGCTAAAAGAACGTAAGAAAAAGCCCGCGTTAGCGGGCTAAGTGTTATTTAGTGTAAGTGCGGCCTCGGTAAACGAAGGTGCCGTGTGTCTCATGTGTTTGAGAGACAGGTGTATATTCAACACCACGGTAGTGAGTGTCGTTAATACGGGCTAGCTCAAGCTCTTTACGAGCACGCGCCAAAGATTTGCGAGCGTTTTCAAGGCTCCTTGCTTGGATAGTAGTCATTGGAAACTCCATAGTTAGGTGTAGTTCCCCGTTGCTTCTCCGACAACCGTTCGGATACTTGCGACCGCAAATGTGTGCGGTTCAACGTGTTTATATTCTAGCTGTTATCTGATGTTCACCGCGAACGGTTGAGTTGAAACTCAAATAGACAGCCTTGTAGTGCTGGCTTCATACCTAGCAAACACTCTTGGTCAAGCTCTCCTTGGCCTGCCCACTTCTCTAAAGTGAAGACTACAGCTGAATGTAGCGCTCGTATACTGCGCTCATTCATTGTAAATGTAAGTTCTGTTTGTTCCATGTAACCTAGTTAAATCTAAGCTGTTGACCAATACCAATTTGATCAACATTTGAAATGCCATTCAATTTAACAATATCAGCAACGCTCATTCCTCGTCCACGTGCAATATCAGTAAGAGTATCTCCTGCTTGTACTGCATACTTCATGCTAGGGGTAGGCTTAGCGGTGCTCTCTACAGTGATGTCTGCCTCTCCAGCCATACGAGGTTCGCTAGGAATTTCAGGAGCAGCATCACCTCTAGTGAATTCACCACCAATATTAAATCCTTTACCACCAGCTCCAGTAATATAAGCTAACTGGTCAGGAAGATTGGCAATAAAACCAGCAACATCTCCTCTCTTGAAAGCATCTCCAGTTGCTTTGTCTAAATTCTTTTTGTAATCTTTATCTTGACCTTGTGCATTGAAATCGTACTTCTCTTTTGGATCAATAAAGTAAGATCCGTCAGCGTTTTTTCCACCATTAAAGGCACCAGCCACATAGGCTGACATATTTTTATCGTTAGGATCACCTGTCTTTGAGTAGTCAGCATATTGAACATCAACCATTTCACCAGGCTTAGCACCTGAATCAGCATAAGATCTATCAATAGCATCAGCTAACATCTCGCGTGTAGCTGGAGTGTATGTGTCAGGTGTACGAGCTCGCTTGTCACCAGTTACACCACGAAAAGCATTCTCTGAAGAATCTGCTATGGGACCTAGTTGTGGGGAAACTTTTCCAGCAACGTTCAATGCTTGCCTAGGAATAGCGACAACTGGATTAGCAGCAACACCACTGAGAATAAGCTCAGTAGCATTCTTTTGCCGCTCTGCTCCTCCAGGCAAGTAACCTGCAGCTACGTTTTTATCAAACTGCCCATAGGCTCGTTGAGCACCTTGGAAGATGTTATTCCCCATAGCTAAAGTATTACTTAGTCATTTTTTATTTTAACACCAACCATGCCTGTAGTCATAAGGATTGCAGACAAGAAGCCCCAGTAAGACAACGTGTTTGCATTATCTCTATGAATAGCAGCACTTTCTTTGAGGTGTGGATCACCAGTTTTTAAGTACTGTCTGTAATAGTGCAGAGCCATAGGGTATTCTCCACCATGCTTGGTCTCTCCCCAAAAGAAATACCATCCTAATGAAAGAGAACCAGTGAAGCCTCCAAGGAAAACCATGGAGACAAGGAATGCATTGATTAATGATTTGTTCATTGATAGTAGTTAGTGAGTAGCTGCCCAGTTAGAACCTTGTTCTGAAGCAGCAGTGATTGGAACTCGAAAGTTGTAGTACTGACCAGCGAGTGGTGCAGCTTCGACTAGCAGTCGTGAGACACGGTCTGCTTCTGATGGGAGCACAGAGAACTGCTGTTCATCATGTACGTAAGCACAACGGGTGTAGTCTTTGTCATAGGTAAGCCCTGCATTATCAAGCAGCTCTTGTGATATGACACACCATCGCTTACTGATAATTGCCCCACAGCTTTGAAGCAAAAAATTTAAACTTTTGTGTTCTCCATCACAGAAGATAGGGCGACCATCTAAGCCTTTGAGCTTGCCAGTCTCACGGACTTTTAGCTTGACTGCATTAATCAATGGCTCTAGTCCAGGGATAGCATCAAGGAACTTACGACGTAAGTCAGCACCAAGTGATTTTTTCTGAGCATCTGAATACTCAGGATGTAAAATATGAGCCAACTTAACATCACCGGCTCCATATATGAACCCATATGTTAAATTTTTGACCTGAGATCTAGTACATCCCACGCGGTCAGCATTCTGCTGGTGTATGTCACCGTTACAGACAACATCTGCGAATGCATTATCATCGTACCTGGAAAGGTAGTGCCCAAGTGCCCTGAGCTCGATGCCCTCTAAGTCAGCACCAACCATGACATGACCAGGGAAAGGTACAAACAATTGCCTAGCCCAAGGTGCACTAACAACTTGCCCAAGGTTGGGACCACGGTGTGCATTACGACCAGTTTGTGTAGCAAGACTGCAGCTGTGGTGGATACAAACATCGGGACCAATCGAGTTGAGCCAGGAATTTGAACCTTCAGACAACTGACCCCTGTGCTTTTGCAAAGTGAGCAGACGAATAAACATCTTACATTCCTCATACAACTGAGTATTGTTCGTAGATAGTGCTTGATCTCTGACCTTAGAGAGCGTGGCTTCATCAATCTGTGGCTTACCGCTAGGAGTGACCTTAGTAAACCGTGCACCACGGAAAGTGGTAAGCACCCAGTGGATGTGCGTCCTGCTATAAGGATTGAAATCAATCAACTTAGTCATCGGTGCACCAGCTACATATCCGGTTTTCTTAGACGTGCGTTTTGGTGTGAATACACGTCCGGGGAAATAGTTATATATGGCTTCAATTTTTTCTTCAATACTGTCAGCCTCACATGCGAGTTCATTACGAACACGTTCAGCAGCAGAAAGGTCGAAAGGAAAGCCACTGGCTTCTTGTTGAGCCATCAGTGTGGCCATGGTCATTTCGAGTGATACGTAATCAGGAATTTTCATTCATTCTCCTCTTCAGTAGTTCATATAGTTTGAAAGTCACCATCGTGTCTTGGATACAGTAGTCCAACATCTCAGGTGAATATTTATCCCAAGCAGCTTCGTGTGACCCATAGTCACCCTTGAAACATTTTAATCGGTGTCCCCACGCTTCGAGGCTATGGCGTCCATAAAGGCGTTGTGGCATACCTTGAGGGCGTCTTTCAAAATCACGATCTTCAATATGAGGATAAAAGAGACGGGAGAGCACAAGAGTATCAAGCACCTCACCTCCAAAGGTAAAGTCTGGAAACTGTTCTTTAAGTAAGGGGATGTCATAGGAAATAATATTGTGACCAATTAATACATCAGCCTTCTCTAATTGTTTCACACCTTGAATCACAGCGCGTTCGGGTTTGCAATCAAACACCTGTGCTTCTTCTACATCATCCATGTCACGCATGACGATGCAGTGAATGGTAGATCCGACACGGAGTAAGCCTGTGCTTTCTATGTCAAATAGTAGTTCAGTCATTATCTAAATCAGTTTTATCTTGTGGATCGAACTCATCAAGTTCGTGTGGGTTCTTTGTAAACCGTTGGTCTACATCATCAAACAGTGGCTCAATAGCTATAGACAACTCTCTTGCCAAACGTGCAGCACGTCTGAACTCATCCTTATAGTAAGGCTCCCACTCGTGAGCGGCAACTACAAACCTACGTATACCCATTAAGTAAGCTTGAAAAACAGATGCAGAGAATGGGTAACGGGTGCTGTAGATGACAGCTCCGGTGGTGGGCGTGCCTCGTTTGGCGCAAGTGGCAATGGCATAGGTAATACAATCAATTTCTACTTTGGATTGAGCTAGGACAGAGCGTCCATCACCAATGACTTCACGATCACGGATTAAGACACAGCCACCAGGAACGATCGGATGCGTTGAGCCACGGGCGATTGCAGTTGCGATACTCATAAAGTATCTATCTTTATTTTTGATATAACAGGGGTCACCTTTTGGCGCAGGCATATCTCTCGCTATTAATTATTCTCTTCTATATTAGGTATTGAAACACAAGAGTGCGATACATGGATTATGACAAGTTTAAAAAAGAGTATGAAGCATTCGAAGAATGGAACAGTGACAAAGGTTGGGAATATTTGAATAACGATTTACCAAATCTATCTTCATATAGCAAGGAAGATCTTAAAGACGGTAAGCGTTGGTTAAAGATTGTTCAAGGTTATGACGGTGGTGAAGATACACCAATCAATGAAGCAGTTGATCGTGTGCGTTCTATTAGAGAAGACATTAATCGGTTTGTACAAGATCGTTATGTAGGACCAGTAGATAACGACGGGAACTTCTATCATCCTGAAGCACAGAACGATATTGTTAATAGTCCATCACATTACACACGTGGTAAGCAGGAAGCAATCGATACCATTGAGGAAGCGATTCAAGATGCACCTGATGTAAAAGCAGGGATGCTTCAAGCACAGGCACTAAAGTATCTGCTTCGCTTATGGCTAAAAGGTAATGCACCACAGGATGCGGCTAAGTGCAGTTGGTATTTAAATCGTTTGATTAAACATTTGGAGGAAACAAAATGACACCACTTATTTTTTGTAGCATCCTTGCGGGATATACAATCACAGGTGCTGTGGAGTCACAGCCTGGCTGGATGACAGTTGATTACTTAGATCAGCGTATGACCGCTGACTACATAGTCATACCAATGGATGCCTACCTTGAATGCTATCCAAATCATGCAGCAGGATTAACACCGCTTGAAGAATAGAAGATTATCGCGAAGCTCTAATGTCTCATGATCTTGAATGTGTGGCAGTAGCGTTTGGAATACGTCTGCATTTTTGTAGATAGCGTGAGTGAAGTAAACATTAATACCTTCTGTGAGCTCTGCATCTTCAGGTGAATACCATGCGTATATCAGAAAACATTGCCAAGGTTCTAACTCTTGCGAGCACCAGCTGTTCAACTCTTCTAAGCGTTGAGCAGTTTTTATTATGTGCTGCTCGTGACCTTCAGTCACAGGAAGGTTAGGAACATTATCTTGAGACAGCAAAGCATGTTTCCACATTAGTGTTCCGTCTTTGTGGATCAAACGACAAGGATGAATAGAAGCACCAGATGGTAATGAGTAAAGAAAGTTTTTATCAATATGCTTACTCATCACAGTTGTCCTCGTTGTTCGTCATAGTACTCAAGATCTTTACTCCAACCATCTCCAGCAAATTCGTTGTAGATGATCCGGCCAATGTCACGAAAGCTGTTGTAAAACAGGGAGACTTTATCAATAGATGATATGACTTGTTCTAATGGAGGACCATAAACAATGGCATTCCAGGTAGAAGGACATACAGGTTCAAAACCACCAGTGGTTGCTTTGAGTTGTTTAATACGTTTAAACGGTATGCAAACGGGGTAATCCCAGATGACAGGCGATGCACGCACTAATTCAGATGCACTGGTAAAGAAGACAAAGCTATTGATGTGACCGTTGCGGTACTCATTGATTGTCTTGTTAAACCAAATGCGTGAGTTACGAACAGCACCTTTAGGAGAGACCCATACGTTGCCATGCCAATGTTCTTGGAGCGGATTGATTTCAATCGATGGCACAGAGGTTGCACTAACAAGAACCTGTTGTACAGGATCTGAAGTCGGATCAAAGTCAATGCCACCCATGACTTCACGAGCACGCTCAATGATTTGAGGTGTCGGATAGAGAGGTAGCTTAAGACCTTGAGACTTGAGCTTATCCGCTAAATTCTGCTGCAAGCGCTCGGAGGCTTTCTTGGCTCCCTCCTGCTTCGACAGCAAATGTTCTTGTTCCAGCATCACTAATCAACGTAATTAAAACATTTTTGCTCCAGTCATTTTCGTCTATCTCTTCCATCAATCCCCGTAGGAACTCAAGGATCTCAGTATCTTCTTCGCGTTCAGCAGTTCTAATATCAAATTCAATTGAGTGACCAGACATAAATGTCGTGGAGTCGTTTTGTAAATTGATAACAAGTGAACCAGCACCGCTTCTTTCAACACCAGCAATCGCAATGTTTACTAGGTCATAAAGGATTAACTCAGCAGTAGCAATAAGGAATTGCTGCTCCTGCTTTTTCTCTTCACCGAACTTGTCGGATTGAACGAGAGCTTGAAGTAGATCTGTGCGTCTAGACATAATTAAATGACTCTTTGTTTAAGATAAGTGTTTTTAATCGTTAATGTGAGGTTAGAATTCTTCGTTTGTTTCTTCATTGTCAGAAGGCTTACGAAGTAGACCAGGGTCTAGTGGATCTGTCTGGCTTATATGGCGACCGGCAAGCATGTCAGTCATGACTGCATCAAAGCGTTCAGCAAAACCAGTATTTGGATTGAGTAGTAAGTCAGCACGAGCATCAATCTCTTCAGATTCATCCATACGTGCCTGCTCTTTAAGAGCTTCTTCAATCATATACTCAGCTACTTGTTGCTTAAGTGTATGAAGTTGACAAGCTAACTCAAAAGATTCGATGTAACTATCTTGGTCAACAAAGACTCCCACTCTTTGGGGGATGAGGTGGAAGGGATTACAGCAATACTTTTCTCCACAAGTTGTTTTAACTCCTGTGAATCCCAAGTCCCCCCAGCTAAACCACATTGCAACACGCTGAGGATGGTGCTGCGTGGAACTAGAAATACCATGTCGTCTCCACGAAAATTGAGGTTGTTTAGTGCGGCTATTAATTGTGCCATTCCACATCCAGCATTCATCAGGGTCACCGATATCTACTTGAGACCAGAATTTAAGAGCACGTTTACGTTCACGTTTTAGTAAACGGTCAATATCAAAAGACAATCGACCTTCACGTGCAGCAGCAACGCAGCGCACGCAAGCCTGATGACTGTCATATCGCATCGAATGCGAAGAGAATCTGCCGAGCGAATGACCAGTATAGATACAGAGTTCACCTTCTTCAGCAGTGTTAGACATTGTTTGATGTCGTCTACCATAGGCGTGACCTCCAACTTTGCGGGACGGTTGTGCTTCACTCATAATCAAAAACTATTTTCGGGTCTTACATAACTACCGCCAAGAGCTACATACTGTTCATCAGCTGGCAATGCTGTAAGTTGATTCGTAATCATGTACTCATAACGTGTGCTATTTTCATACTTTATACGAACAAGCTTAGCTCTGGGGGTGTAGTACTCAGGCTTACCGACAATGAGTGCAGTCATATCGTTAGATGCAACACGCACACGGAGACCGATGGAAATATCTGAAGGATTCATTTGAAATATATACGATTGAACTTATGAACAATGACTATCTAGAAGTCATGGAGATAATGGTTGTCTGCAAGAGGATCATTCTTAGGTCGCTGCCAGATACGGACTGACTTTGACTTACCGTTTGCATCTTTACGGGAGGTGACGAGTCGTCTCCAGCCCAGTGATTGCAGGACATCAGCGACACGGCGTGCTTCACGTCTGCCTTGATTGCGTGGATCTAGCTCCAGTGCATTGGTTAGAACCTCAGCAGCTGTGACCTCTGGCTTGATAGAGACATAGTGCGAGACCTTCTCCATCCAAGGATCAGGGTCACCAAACTCTTGAATGTATTCAGAGATAGCAGCGATCTCACCGCTATTGAATTCATATCCCACACCACTGCGATAAGCCTCAACGGCTGCCGCCCATAGTGAATCACGCTCATCAACCAATTGCTTCCATGGAATTTGGAAGCCGCCACCAATTTCTAACGGTACAAAGCGTCTGTTGCCAGTGCTATCTACAAGGAACTGGTTGCGATTGGTCGTACCAATCAATACAAAGCGACGGAATAGTCGCTCTGGAAGACTAGCATATGGTCTGCGAACTTCATCAGCACGAGTGGTAATAAGGTTCTTAAAGTTCTCAATGTTCCTGATGTTGAAGTAGTTATCAATCTCAGGTAACTCAAGCAGCCATGCAACGTGCAATCGATACTGTTCTTTCATCAATGTATCTAAAGGTGTCGTCACCTCAGAGAACAGAGCAGGTGGAACAAGATTGCGAGCGAACATCGACTTACCAACGCCTTGTGCGCCGACCAGGATCGGTAGCCAGGACATCGAGCAGCCAGGGTTATAGGCACGAGCTACTGCACCAATCATCATGCGCTGCATGGCGAGTGTGGCGATGTTGTGCTTATTACCTAGGAAGACTTCACCGATACGATCCCACGCCTCGTGAGGCTTAGCGTGAGAACTGCAGTGATCGAGGTAACGACGGATCGGACAGTAAGAATTCTTACCTGCTGCATATTGAATCGCAGATTTTATCCGAGGCTCAACAATAAACACACCATACTCACAAGCAAGTTTGGTCGTCATCAAGTCAAGGTCATTACCTTGCAATGAGATAGTGCGACCAGTGCTGTCTGTATATTCAATCGCTCCAGTCAGTTCGTTCTTACGTAGATCTTTGAGGATCTCTTTAACTTGACGGACATCTTCTTCACGTTCCTTAGCTGCATCAGATGCAGACTTCTTAGGACGACCTCTAGTTTTTGCAACCGATACATCAGGTAACGGTTCTGGTTCAAGCATATTTTTCTCCGGTTTATTATCTTTACCCGCTGCAAGTATAACGTCAGCAAAATCAGGTTGTGGGTCTACTTCGGTATAACCAACAGCAGATCCAACAGCTCCAAAGACTAAGTCACGTGGGAGCTTAAGTGTCCAGCCACGATCCTGTTTCTTGGCTAATGCATACAGTGAAGTATGACCAGCAAAGTTACCAAGACCGTGCCACTTAAATGGCTGTGAGTTCTCAGGCTTCTCACCGTGATGACCACGTAATACCCAGTCAACCCAGTCATCAAACAGGACATGGCCAACGCCAGCGCAGGCAGCCATGACAGGCACGAAGTAAGACTCATACTCACCGTCATCAGACGGCTCTAGGAACTCACGCAGGAGCCACTGACAGCGTCTGACATCTATGTCAGTCGTATCAGAGTGCACATAGTTCGTTGTTTCCTGATAGTCAATATCAGTGAGCAGAAAATCAGGAACGAATGCATCCTCATTGAGGCGTACTTCAGCTTTGGTATTGCCATACCACAAGCGTTCGTTCTTCTGGCCACAGTTATCTTTAAGCTCAGTAAGACCAAGCTCTTGTAATAAACGATTGACCACAAGCCAGTAAGCACCGCGATGCTCTGCTGAAGTCTCTAGATCTTTGCCAAGAGGGAAAAGAGCACGGAACCTGTGCTCAGCAAGTGAATGACTTGAAGATGTATAGGTAGCAATGCACCAATCTTTAGCAGTCTGAGTATCCCAAAACTTATCAAGAGTGGTATCGCCATCGAAGTCGATGACAATTAAGTTACTGCCGCAAGCATTCTCAGCTTTGCGGTGCTTGTCGATGAAGTGAGTTGCAGTCCAGCCGTAGCCATGCTGCACCCAGCCAAGTAGCCAAGTAATATCCTCATAGATATTGCTCCAGCCACGGGCAACCTTTTGAGGATTGGCTTTGTTCTTACAACTTTTGTGAACCGATAATTTGAGTTTCATTTACCATTATTCTTTTAACGCAATCTCGTCAGGATCAGGTGGATACATCTCATGGAATTGAGCGCACCGGTTAACGAATCTAGATTCTGCTAGATCCATTTGATCACCGTCGATAAATATAGCTTGTGATGTTTCCGGTGTGGAAACAATAATCAAAGCTACGTCACACTTATAACCAGTACGTTCTTCAAGAGCGAGCCGATAGGCAGCCATTTGTTGAGCGGTCTTGGTGTATTTACGAAAGCCACCGAAGCCCATCTTGTCTCCCTTGTCGGGAAACCGATTCATGTAGGGACCATTGCTTGTCTTAAAGTCAGCGATGACTTTGACACCGCCGATCTCACCTACTAAGTCTGGACAGCCTGCATATAAATGTTTTGTTGACCAGACATAAGATACTTCCTTATCGTCAGAGCGTAGGTGATACCAATCTTTTCTTAATGGTCGTTCACTCCAATGTAAGACATCGAACCAGTCAAGGTAAGAGCTCATACCTTTCCAAAAGTCTTGGTATTCATCCGGTACACCTGGATCTAAACCACGTAAGTAATTTTCACAAGCAAGGTGAATCGCTGTACCACGCTTGCCAGCTTCCTCCAATTTACCTGGATTATTTATATTCCAGTTGCGGAGACCGGCTTTAGACTTTTCAGTTTCCGTTCCCGAAAGAACGGTTGTAACGCTTGGCATATAAAGATTTGAACACAGGTATTTACGGTGGCCTGCGTTCGTCTGTATGCGATAAGGCTTGTCTTTTATAGGTGGATCGGTAGTAGACATAATAGTTCTTTGTGAATTTTTACATGGCAATTGGCACAGAGTGGGACACATTTAAGTACTTCATCCCAAAAGCGTTCAACAGGCCAAGCTGTGCGAAACAATTCAAATTCTTTGCTCTCTGGGTCAACATGATGCCACTGAATTACAGAAGGGTCTGTATTACTGCAAGCTTTACACGAAAAGTCAGAAAGAAGGTCTCTTCTCATCTGAACAGTTAGCTTATTTCTTGCAGTATTTTTAGCAATAATTTCAGCTTTATTTCTCTGATAGTATGCCTTAGAAGTCATCTATCTGCGACGGAGCCGCCGCTTCGAAGCCTGCGCTGTAACTTGAAGGCTCGGTCTGCTGTTGAAACATCGCATACATTTGACCGACTGCTTGACCAACCGCCTCCGTTACTTGTGCAGTAGCGTGAACTTGTTGGCGTAGATCGAGATTCTCTTGACGTAAATCAGCTACTTCACCACGCAAAGCAATGATGTGATCCATCAGTGAAGGTGGACGTTGAATGGGAGCAGGAGCTGCAGCTGGAGCCGCAGGTGCTTGTTGTGTCACTGGCTGAATCGCATTTGATTTAGCCTTCTTAATAATCTCTGCAATGCGTTGCTGCATTTCAACAGGTAGACCTTCGGTATTAATATTTGTCATCAGAATTCCTCGTTAGCATCTTCAACTTTTTTCTTAGCCTTAGTGGGCTCTACATGAGCACCACGCTTATCGGTACCACCAGCTGGTAGTCCTTTCTCTTCTACTTGTTTACCATCGAATGGATCTTTACCTTCAAAATAATTTGGCAACCAGATGGAATCTTTCTCAGATGCCCATTGCTTTTTGATCTTGTCAGGTACAGGGCGAACCTTAGGCATGATCGTGTAGCGAGTATCTAGACCAGCACCTTTCTTAGAGATCTTAATTGAGAAGTTTGCGAGACCTT
>Ga0181392_1000310_pt1 | contig 18433 bp, 26 predicted proteins | sample 15SPOviralmetaG_FD_130083 | JGI IMG/M metagenome (GOLD analysis project Ga0181392, IMG submission 130083) | Marine viral communities from the oligotrophic San Pedro Time Series (SPOT) site, San Pedro Channel, CA, USA - 15 SPOT_SRF_2010-09-15 | ecosystem: Environmental > Aquatic > Marine > Strait... | reverse complement strand
GCCACCTAATATGTATTGTGTCATTTTCATTTAAAATAGATTTGTCCATTGTTTGTGTTGAACTGGTGTAATCCTACCATCATCGAGTAGTCCATCACATACCCGACAGAATACTTCAAATTTGTCTAATCGTGACATGTTAGGATCAACACCCTTTGCAGTTTGTCCGACAACTTTAATAACTTGTTGTTTTAGCATGATGTTAGTTAGTAGCGAAAGTTTGTGCGATAGCGTCAGACTTAAAGCGTCTGCATAACTTAAACAAGAGTTTCAAGTCATCTTCAATAACATAACGAAACGAGTCAGATTCAATGATGAACTTACCATCCTCCATCCAGATTTGTGGGAGTTGTTTCTTGTAGACTGGAAGATCGAAGACCATGATGTTAATTAAGAGTTTACAGTTAGTGAGGGGAATCACCCCACACATGCCATGGGAGCATACTCTGAGCGAGGCATTTGATCGGTGTTGTAGTTAGTTACCTCAGCACCGCCAGCGATACGCTCAGCAACCTCATGTTTGAAGTTAGTAGCACTGATTACACTGTAAGAACCTTTGTTAGCATCAATGAAGTGTACACGCTTGATGAAACGCTTAACAACAACTTTCATGCCTTTGATGTCATCTGCCTCAGCAATGAATGCCTCAGGGAAGAAATCAACGATGCATGTTTGGTTGGTGAGTTGCATTTGCTCTCGTTTTCTTTGACTCTCTTAATATACACGATTTTGGGGCGCTGTGCCATCTCCTAGTCCACTTCGGCAGGTGTCACAGCAAGATTGAAACTTAGTGTCATTCTGTTAGTGTCATTATTCTGCATTCTTACGCCATGACGAACAAAAGCAGGGAACAGCAATAGATCTCCCTCTTTAACATCAGGTTCCACAATGTGAGGTTGCTCAAATATATGTGTGTAACCAAGGATTGTGTGATCTAAGTTCATATTTTCAAAATAGAACTTGCCATCCTTAGTCTCATCAAACCTAACAAAAATGACACCAGAAAAGTTAATGAAATCAGGGAAGTTTACGTGATTATGTGGTTCTTGTGAGCATCCATTGTTGTATACATTCAACCATGAATTCACAACTTCAATATTCACATTGCGTGGGAAGTATTGAAATAGGTAGGGATACAGGAAATCAACTAGTTCCTGCGGATCAATGACATCAGACTCTTCAAAATGCGTCGTCTGTACATTACAATTCCAGCGCCCATCAGTGTCCCTAAGTAGATGTTTGGCGCTCTCCAAAAGACGACCGAATGTCTCGCTGTGATTGTATACGTGTGCTTGGTAATACTTGATCGGGAACAATGTCGTTTGCATGGTTGATAACAACTTCAAATTTGGTTCGGTAGTCATAAGCGTAGGTGGTGCGATTTCCATGGATTCCCCAACCTAACCAAGGATATGCATGTGTCATATAGTATTCAATTGTATGACCGAACGTCTTCAAATAGAGTTCATATTCCATCCACTGTGGTTCATTTACCATGTACCTAAGTTGTGTCCTAAGTGATGATGGACTGCCACCATATTTGACAGCAAAGTCACCCAGTCCACGATATCTATTGGTTGAGGTCCATTGAATCAGACCATATCCACCACGTAGACATTGATCATAGGGCACGATTGCTCCACCTTCACATATATTAGGTTTGAATCGTGATTCTTGTTGAATGTTACCAAGAACAACAGCGAGAGCATTTTGATCTTTGATGCCCCTTTGCTGTAAGAATTCTAGGGTTTGTTGCTCATGGGCAGTACAATCAGCGCACTCAATCACTGGTGTTGGTGGTAGTTCTGCGTAAATCATCGTCGTTAATTATCAGGATAGTAGTATACTGTTCCAGGTTAGTTATGTCAATGGTCTCCAATATCTGTCGATTCGCCTCTTTCCAACTGGGACAATTGTGGGGATTTGAGCAACTCATGTTGATGATCTAGTTCGTTATAGAGTGAATCAAGTAGTCCATTGATGTAAGTTGATTGATCTAATTCCTTAGACAACTTCATCATCTCCACAACATGATTTTTGCATAGTTCTAGAAGATAACACTGTTTAGTATTAACCTGAATGTTACTGTTGATCATGCGAATCCACCTCCTTTGGTTTTAAGTTCAATAACGTCAACAACTGAACAATAACTAGGATAATTCCACCATGCTTCAAGAACTAGGCGATAATCATCCACAATTTTTACACTGCCATCAGTGCAACGTATCTTATATCTATGTCTGTCATAGGGAGCATCTGAGGTCAGTGTGAAGAACTTAGGCAGTCCAGTCATGAGTCAAAAAGTGATAGAACAAAGAGTAATACTCCGAAGAGTATAAAGTAAGAGAGTATTACTGTGAATCCAACCATTCTTGATATTCAGGATTGTCAACATAATCTAGTTGCTCAGGTGCCCATACTTTCTTAGATGGTACAGCATTAGAGGGAGGCATTGCAAGCAACAGAGCACGAGATTGCTCCACTAATTCTTCTAATGTATACTTTGCCACTGTTTTTGTTTTTTGCATGGTTTGCTCTGTACTTGGTTATTGTAGACCAATCAGTGAGTATTATATCACTTTGTGTGTAGGTTGTCAAAGTGGACACCCTTGTGTGGTGCTATGGCACCCAATGTGATACGAATATCATTAGTTGGAGGATTACCATCATGCACTATTCTACTATCAAAGATAACAAGTCTTCCTTGTTTGAATTGAACTTCCGTTCCATCTTCAAAAACCGTAGAACCATCAGTCCCATAAGCGTGGTAAATGATAGATGTCGCCTTATGATTGAAGTCGGTATGCATCTGAGACTCATGACCAGGGTTTTGTGCATTAACCAATAACCGATGGATGTGAGATAGAGGGAGGTCCTTACATATGTCTTTAAGGATGCATTCGTTGAAATACGCGAAGAACCAATACCATGGTGTTTCTGATGTAAACTCATTGTCTCGGATAACTGTGTTGCCCCAGAATCGTGCTTTTGCATAATCACCATATGGTGTGTTGTTGTAGAAGTAAGGAAAATCAGTGGATAAGTATTCACCCACGTCATCAATCAACCAATCAGGGAAATACCCATCAATTACTTTAATGTTATCGTTCATTTGACTCTAAAATTAGCGGATACTGTAATTCTGGCAACACCAGTGTTATTCTTTTGTGTGGTAACTTGATGATGTAGATATGATGGGAAGATAACTATGTCACCCTCAGATATATCTGGGAACCATGTATTAGTACATGGGTAGTGTCTACTGAAATATCCATGATGAAAGTCTTGCCTTGGATCATAGAATACAAATCTACCATCCTTCTCAGGATCATACTGAACAAAATAGGCACAACTAAATGTACAATTATCTCCACCAGTATGTGTATGTATCTCTTGGGAATCACCCTGTTTGTATACATTTAACCATGCTTCCGTCATTTCTATGGATGCAGTGTGCTTGCCACCCAATTGCACATGCATGTCCATAAGATTATCGGAAATCTCATTGTTGAACATTTGCCACGAAAAGTCCTCATCATTTGTATCACTTTCAAATGAACTACTGACAGTACAGTTCCACTCACTGGGTTGTGATATGTTTGCTGTACCAAGTTCATAGAGTAGCATATCTTTGAGGTGCTTATGTCTAGCAACCTCACCATGATAATACCATTTAGGAAACAATGTCTGAACTTTACCCATTATGCAACCAACGAAAGGGGAGGAATACCCTGCACAAAGATAGCATCAACTACATTTTGCAGGCGTTTGATGACATGCTTGCCATAAGTCCTGTGGACAGGAACAGTAACGAACCCTGTGGGTTTGTTATAGAAACCCCACTGACATGCAGTGAGTTCACCAGACTTTAAGCGAGCAGCGTCATCTTTATCTAGGCGAATCACGCGACCGATAGTCTGTGCCATCTCCACAACGTTGAGGTTACGAAGTAAGATAGTGTGAGTAAGACCAGGTACGTTGATACCCTCAGAGAGAATAGAATAGTGGAAGACGATGAACTTGCGTCCTTCTTCTTTGCCCCACTGTGTCAACGTGTCGAAGAATACTTCACGAGATACTTTGACACCATCAACGATTGCACCAAACTTAGATGTAACGTGCATCACATTATAACCACGATCTTTGAGTTCTGCAAGCAATGTTGTCTTGCCAATCATGTTACCGAGGATGCGACTAGATGGCACAGCAACTAGAACCTTAGCAGCACATGTGTCGTCAAGGTTATCAAGAATGTCACGAACAGTGCCAGCGTCAATGTCATGAACGTTGTGCTTTGTACGCTCGTGATCAGTCTCGAAAGGAACAATCGTAGGAGGGAGGATGTGACCTTGCTCGATGAGTTCAGGAGCAGGAACATTACATAGGACACCACCATAGATGTCACTATTGTTCATGCTACGATCGTGCTTACGTGCAACACGAGGGGTTGCAGTAAAGAAGTATGCACGATCTGCAACCATAGATGTTGCAGCAGTACCAACAAAGAACTGCTTACTTACACTATTGTGTGCTTCGTCAAAGTATGCACAAGAGATATCGATACCACTATCAATCACTTTGGGGAGAGAATGATAGGTGGTAAAGATGATGCAAGACTCATCAGCAGCACGAGCGGTGTCATTGAAGAGTGCAATCTTCTCAGGTTTGGTGGACTTGAAATAGCGAGTCTCACCACTATGTGCATGACAGACATGCGTCCAGGTGCCACTGATGTGCTGCATAAACTCCTCACAGAGTTGATTAGCAAGCAAGATACGTGGAGCAACAACAACTAGGGTGCGATTGCCAGTCGAAAGCAACTCGATAGCGTGCTTGATCATGATGATCGTCTTGCCACCGCCAGTAGGCACGATGACCTGACCTTTGTCAGCACTCTGCATGGCGTCAAGAGCGCGTTGCTGGTGAGGGCGAAGGGTGATGGTCAAGTTCTGCGTTTCTGTCGATACAACTATTATACAGCAAAAAAGGGCGTGTGACGCCCTTTGTGACAGTATGCTGATTGTCTTTATCGATCTTCCAGTGCTGGCAACATATCGTTACCTGGGTGATCATTAGTCTTGCCTCTATATGCTTTCTTATATTGAAAGTGTGCATCATCAAGTTCAAGTTCATCCCATTGTGAGTTATAACATAAGAGACAACACTTGTTCATTGGATTCCTAGAACCAGGAGGATTAGGTTTCTCACTGACACAAATAGTGATGTAATCATCATCGATAAAGTTAATATATCCTTCATGTCCTCTCCATCTTACCTGTGCCCCAACAGACATAGATTTGATGATGTTTCTAATCTCAATTGCTGGTGCTTCGGCAATAAACAGTGGAGTAGTCATGGTGTTTTAGATGAAGTTTGCGTTAATCAAGATTCTATTCTTATGATTTACTGGTGAGTGACCAGTATGCATATGTTTACCATTAAATGTTAACAACCTATTTGCTTTGGGTTTAACACGAACGATATCGTGATCATTCTGCTCTCCCAAAATAATAGTGTCGCCATCAGTATCGTTGACATAGTAAATGCACACGGTGTGTGGTTCTTTTGAGTCTACATGAAAGGCGTGTCGATAACCTTCACTGTTATATAGTGTCATATCTGCACGTACTCTCAGACATTCTTTGGCATTGATAGTTGATTGCATTTTATCAACCAACTGTGCAAAGTCTGGATCACCCTCTGATGTTAACCAGTGATTGAATCCATGTGCCTGAATATCCTTATTACCATGTGTCAATGTGTGTTGATAGTACCAAGGGAACTCCCATCCCATCAACACAGTCTGCAAGTGTTGATGATAATCAGTGTCTAGAAAATCATCAATGATTCTCATGTTTGAGATGTAAGGTGGTCGCAACTTCATCAATCAGATCTCTTGTTGTTTCAGGTAGTTCTCCATACTTAGTGTGATATTCTTTCTGTAAACTGAATAGAGCATCACGTAGTAATAGTTTCTGATCGTTGTTCAATAGTGGAGACTTTAAGAACATGGTCATGGTGGCAGACACGCACTATTTAACGATTTACTCTTAGAGTATAGCAGATCAGGCACGAGGGGCAAGGGGTGTCTTGATATACTAACATATTAAGAAACCCTGGGTTTAAAATTAACATTCAAGGCAATCCTATATCCTGTGCTAGGTGATGATGAAGCATGTAGTACATTGCCATCGAATACAATCATCTTACCACGCTCAGGTGCTATTCTGATCTGACAATCTGGTTGAAATATACTCTCACATGCATTAAACATGATAGTATCACCATCACTTTCGTTTACATAATACAATGCAGTTGTATGTTCCTCTTCAAAGTCTACATGTGGGCAGTGATGTGGTAACTTATCAGGTAATAGGCAACCTAGTCTAACACGAACTATATCTGTGAATTCTTGATCAGCAGCAGCAGAGATTAACCTCAGTGCAGACTCAAACACATCATAGTATTGTGACGCTGGTTGATAGTCCATCACTAATACATGTGAGAATGAACTATTATTAAATGCACCCTCGTATGGTGTCGGACCATCAACAAATGTAGTCTCCTTAACAAGATACCAAGGAAACTGCTGTTGAGTTACTATATTTTCTATCTGATCAACAATAATATCAGGTAGAGGTTTCGTCGAACTCAATAACATATTGTCGGCGGTCGCTGGGTACGTCACGAGGATACATGCAAGGGATAGATAATGATAAACGCTTACCACCTGGGAAGGGTTTATGATACGTTCTTGATGGAATATACATCACATCACCAGGTGACAGAGTGACATCAAGGGCAGGATGTAGTTTTTGTCCTGCTTTATCTGGTAGATATGGTTCATCAGTCATTTCAATCAGACTACTACATCTCTCCTCATATACATGCCAATGTGTTTCACCATCAATCTGACATATGAAATTAGGAGGTAAGTCCCAATGAGCACCAAATGATTTACTACCTGATTTAGCAGCACCAAAGATGTGTGCATCACAGTTACAATCAAACATCGCTTCGATATTCTCTAATAGATTATCTACTGCTGGATTGTAATGACCATACTGTTCAATGATAAATGTATGACCTTCACTCAATGCACGAAATAGTTCTTCTTTATGTGGCACACCTGTTTCATACCACACTTCAAACTTTTCAGGTAACATCAAACGACGACCATCCATGTTCATCACCTGCGTTCTATAATACCATGGATTATTGAAGCAATGTGTAACTGTATCCCAATTGACATACTGTGTGGGATTAGGTAATGCTTCTCTCCATACCATTGGTTTATCACCACATTGGAAGAGAGATGGATTTAAGAACGGTAAGATTAGTTTATTCATGGTGTCCATTCACCCATAGTAGGATCTTGTGGGAATCCAGCAAAGTTCATACTAAACGCAATACGCTCACACTTAGTGTTTGGTTGTGTTCTATGTTTTAACCAAGAAGGAAACATCACATATTCATGCACACCCATACCAATAGTCTTCCAGTCATAGTCATAACCAGATTCTCGTGACCAATCATCATATGATGATGCAAGTGGGCATTGTCTGAGTATATACTCTAATGGATTGTTGAACTGTATGTGACCACCAGCATTATCTTTTGACCAATAGTATACTAATGAAACATGTGACTTACCACGTCCATCAACATGACAGTGAGCACCAGTTCTATCACCTTCGTAGTGTAAGTTTGCCCACATACTATCCATATACATGTGATAATCTGTACGATAATGAAGAGTATTTACCCAGTAATCTTTAACATCATTCAATATAGGTAGTGTCAACCAATCGAATGCTACATCTTCATATAGATTATCACCACCAGGTAAGTTAGAAGTAGTCTTACCAGATTCTAATGCCCATGTATTCGGTTTTGCCTTATCAAAGTAACGCCAAAGAACTTCATTAGTTTCTTTCTGTTGTATCTTAGTCGGGACTATATATCCACGCCTGATAGGCACACTAAACAGATTCAGATTCATTAGTTTGACGATTGTATGGTGTAACATCGACAGAGATTTCATTATCTTTGATAATGTCCATCATGTCTTTCTTTGTTCTTACAGGGATAAAGTTGAATGAGATACTAATACGTTCCTCATCAGTTTCATTCTCACGTACACCATGACCCACCCATGCAGGGAATAACATAAGTCTACCCTGTACAGGAGGATATGCCCATGTAGAGTGTGTATGTGGCACCTCTGCTGTACTCATATCCTCAGATGTACCAAGAGAATGTATTACATAACCCTCAATAGCATTCCTATGAAATGTAAGTTTACCCACTGGTCCTGGTGGTACTGTTACATAGAAAGCACCAGACATTACAGCACCTGGATGTGTATGAACTTCATTATATCCACCCTTACCATTAATATTCATCCAGACATTTGCATATGCAAGAGTAGTAGTTTGAGAACCAAAACTATCAAATGCCTCAGATGCTTTCTGTTTAATTAACAGCAGTAGTTTCTTGAATTCATCACCATCCAGTTCTGGATCATTGATGATCTCTTCACCCAAGAAATCAGGAGATTGATAGTTCAACAATCCCCGATTACTTCGTGCTTTACCCTCCATATTCATGGCAGTATCTACACAGATACGCCCCATCTCTTCAAGATCAATGTCAAGATCAACCCACCAAATAGGTGTGGGAAAGATATAATCTAAGTTCATTATTTAAGTTTGTTTAGTGCCTCAGATCCTTCGTTATCTGATTCCCAAGTAGCATACTTTTCGTAACCAGGACGTGTACGTACTTTAATTTTACGCTTCTCTTCAATCTCTTCCTGAATCCATGGTTCTGATTCTTCTTTCAGAACATATACACGATACAAGTTAAGAGTTTCTAAACCACCTTCGATCTTAACAATTTCATCACGGAGTTGATTCATCTCAGTGAAATCTACTCGTGTTTCTTGTTGTTCAAACTCCATGCTAGACAATGATGCCGTCAATGCAGAATAACGTTCATACTTAGTACGATGCTGATGCATCAAGTTACGCCACAGATCATCAAATGTCTTAACAGCATTTTCAGGTTTGTCTACCTCTTCAATTGTTTCAGGTTCCCATTCAGGAAGATCTGATTGATTGATGATCACTTCTTCTGACATAATTACTCCTTGTAAATAGTTTGTTTTTGGTACTGGTAGGATGATGGTAAGGTTTGACACCAATCATACATCCTTTGGTTCCAGTTGTCAATCTCAGTCGATGCACCATATAATGCATGTTGATCTCTTATGGGTGATAACCCATTCTGAATTCTTTTAAGTCTGAGTGTGTGATTATTTAGCGGGTTAAATCCCATACCTGCACCAACATATCTAAGTCCATCATTATGAGATGGATCACCTAACCATTCATACACTACATGCTTCTCACTAGAATATCTTACGAACAAGTTATCTAGTTCTGCTGTTGACATATCATAGTCAACTTCATTAGCAACATATTTCCAGTAGGGAGTATCACGGTCAGAGAAGGCATAGTGAGCACAGATAAAGTTCTTGAATCCTTCAATCTCTAAATCTGTGACCAAGTTTAGCATATCAACTTCAATCTTAGGAACAAAACCATCACGACCAGCAAGGTTATTACATAGTCTAATGATCTGTTCATGTGTAGTAAGTAGACCAGTTGCTTCTAATGGTTCTACGAAACAGTTAGAGAGACCAACTGCACACACATTCTTCACCCATGATCTTTTATGCTTACCATTTCTAAATGGTACATGCTTAAATGATCCGATATTGTCAGCACGTTTGATACCTCGTGTACGAGCAACATAGGCATGTAGATCTTCCTCTGCTTTCTCTTTGGTAGAGAATCCAGAAGAGTGTACATATCCTACCCCAGATCTCTCCCACAGTGGTACATCCCACACCCAACCATTCTCAATGGCAGTACAGTTTGTGGTGTTAGTTACTTCTTTCTCAGGATCTTCATGTGGTATATGACATGTTACTGCACGATCATTAAGTAAACAACCACCACCATCTACGTGGAATGATACAAACTCTTCACCCATAAACTGTTCAAGTAATAGTGACTTGAACCCTGTGCAATCAATGTAGAGATCATATTCTAATCGCTGATCATTATCAGTCAACAGTGTTGTGATATATCCTTGTTCGTCTTTCTCACAACCGACAACATTACCTTGTAGATAATTCAAACCAGGACAATAGTTATTCTTCAACCACTGCCCAAACTTAATTGCATCCATATGGTATGCAGTATCTGAATCATAGTTCCAATTATCATCCTCACCTGTTAGTTTATTATTCCAAGCAAGATGACCTACTGAATTGTGTGACCTTGAAAATGTATCTCTACTATATTTCTCTGGTTGTTGTAAGTTAAGAGCAAACCACGACATCCAACCATGTGGATATATCTCATCAATGATAGGAACTGCTTTACCAAAAGGATAGTCCCAAGTCTCACCTTTCTTATAGAAATCGTTGAACCTGATATTAACTTTATATGTCGATCCAGTCTCCTTCATCCACATCTCATCTTTAAGATCGAGGATATGAAAGAAGTCATTTATTTGACCCAACGTAGACTCCCCAACACCAATTACAGGATAATTGGGAGACTCAATGAGTGACGTTTTAACATGTGGACATAATTTAATTAAGGCGGCAGCAGTCATCCAACCAGCAGTACCACCGCCAACAACTAATACATTACGAATATTCATTTAATTAATTATTCAGGAGCATACTTACCAATTTTGAACTCTTGCTGAACATCATCAGGCATCTGTTCTGGTGAGAACCATGCAGGCATAGATTCATCATGTGGGAATGGTTCATCAGGATTAACTGAGTTACCGTTGTCATCATACTTCACTTCGGGCAGAGTGTCCTTAACATTTTTACAATGCTTATAGAACTCACCTTCCTTATTCAGTGTGCCATTCTCAATATCTTTGTAGATCATTGCTAGTTGAGTACCAGGATCACCATATGCTACCACACGTAGCATTTCAGGATCATGTGCTTCAAAGTCTGGAATCCACTCACCTAATTCTAATTTCCATAGGTTAGTTGCATCATCAGGGATATCCATCCATTTCATGGATGCGCCTGGACCTGTGTAGATCTCAAACTCTTCGCCTGCTTCTACAATGTCTGTAATGAATCCGTCAACGCGGACTAATGCTCTTTGTGCCATGATAGTTTAATCGAATTCGTAAACAACAACAATACCTTGGCGACCATCGCCACCACGCTCACTGTTCCTACCTGAGGAACCGCCAGCACCATAGGCAGCATGACTTCTATGCCGTTGTGCCCATTGCTGCTGTCTATGAGAAGTTGGAGCAGAACCACCCCAGAAGGATGTCCCACCATGACCTAGACCAGGAGGGTTTCTATGCCCTTGACCAGATCCACCATAGATCTTAACAGATCCTTGGTTAGGGTTGCCACCAGTGGCACCCTCGTGCTGCTGACGACGGTTTGCGCCTTGTCCACCACCAGATGAGCAGTAGTTACCAAAGGAGGATGTACCACCATTGCCACCACGACCAGAATAGTTAGTACCACTACCCTGACCACCAACAGTAACACTAATAGAGTTAATGTTCTCTACATTGACGATAGTTTCAGTGTGAGCACCAGCACCAGCAGATTCGCCGTAACCTGATCCACCGCCACCGCCACCAGTACACTTCACCCAGATACGCTTAATACCTGAGGGTTTGTTCCATGTAGAACCACCATTATAAACTGAAATAGACTTAGGTCCGCCACCAGAGGTAACAGTTGCCCAAGACATTGTAGTGCCGTTAGTAGACAGATACTTTCCAGATTGTCCTGACACTGATGGAATCACCTGAGATGATGATCCACCAATAGAACCGTTAATCACAATGTTACTAACGGTCAGAGTACCGTTCACTGTAATAGAACCAGAACTGAGGTTAAGACCACCAGAACCAGATAAATCTCTGATGGATGATACTTTTAGGGTACTCATTGATTAATTGTCTCCTTCCTTGTTATTTATATCAAATAAATTCGTAGACGACGATGATGCCTTGACGACCATCACCTCCACGTTCATTGTTCTTACCTGATGAACCACCAGCACCATATGCAGCATGACTTCTATGCCGTTGTGCCCATTGCTGCGACCTGTGGGATGTTGGTGCAGCACCACCCCAGTAAGAACAACCACCATGACCTAAACCAGGAGGGTTCCTATGCCCTTGGGATGATCCACCATAGATCTTAACAGATCCTTGGTTAGGGTTACCACCAGTTGATCCATCATGCTGTTGTCTACGGTTTGCACCTTGTCCACCACCAGATGAACAATAGTTACCGAATGATGATGTACCACCATTACCAGCACGAGAATTATATCCTACACCACCACCTTGACCACCAACAGTAACACTAATTGAGTTAATGTTTGCTACATCAACAAAAGTTTCTGTATGAGCACCAGCAGCACCAGATTCACCATAACCTGATCCACCACCACCTCCACCAGTACACTTAACCCAGATGCGTTTTACACCTGATGGTTTGTTCCATGTACTGTTACTATTATATACTGAGATTGAGTTAGGAATACCTTTGTTACCACTATTAGAGGTCCACGATAATGTAGAACCGTTAGTAGTGAGGAATGAACCTGCTGGTTGACCAGATTGGTTTGGAATAATATATCCAGAAGATCCTGTCAAATTACCATTGATAACAATGTTAGATACCGTCAAAGTACCATTAGAAGTGATCGCTCCGTTAGAGAACGTCATTCCACCTTGGTTTTGAAGGTCCTTAACTTGTGCAACCGTTAATCTTGTCATTGTGGTATATCAACCCGTATGGTTATTTATATAATTTAGTTTGGATAATACTCCAAAATTCTATCACGAATATAGTTCAAAGTTGATGCCCCAGAAGCAGGAGTACCCGCGATATGTCTAGTGTTAGTTGCAAAATCATCTAGACTCTGCTCACCATCAACTACTTTCTGTATCTCAGACTTAATTAGTTTAGCATAGTAATCATGCACACCTGGTCCACCGTTCACAAACGGTTCTAGGTTTACTAAGTATTGCTTGTAGAAATTCTCTCTCATCTGATATACATCTCCACTCTTGCTGTTCTATTGAATCCACTTACACTCTGACAGCATCCAATGTAATCACCAGCAGAGTAATTAGCACCATTTCTATGAACCATGCCGATACCACCATGCACATCATTGCTAGTTTCGTTAGCATTGGGCCAAAGACCACCACCGTTTTCATTCCAACCAAATCCCCATCTACTACGAGTACCTAAGTTACCCGCTGCTCTGTAATTAAATCCATAGAATCTTACGTCTACCTGTCTAGAAAATTGACTGATACCACAGAAATTATTTGCATCTTGAATAAACTGCTCAGTATCATTCTGAAAGAATTGTCTGAGACTTATATTTTGATTGTTGAAGTTATTTTGTAACCAAATCTTACCTCTTGAAGAGTTGAAACAACCCGTATTTGCACTCAAATCAGGCCAAATTGCCATGATATCGTCTGCAACGCAATGATTAAAGGTATCAAACTTAGCGTCTCCATCATTAGTATTGTAGGCACTTACGTTAAGAGTATTATTACTTGTCCAGTAACTAGAACTCCATTGAAATGTAGATCCCCTAGTTGCTTTCATCACCATCATCCATCCACCACCATCATAACTAGGGTCTAGGATACAATAAATTTGTTTAGGTCCTACATTAGGAACATCTATCCAGTAAACACCATTAGTAGTGTAACCTAGTCCCCTAAGTGTCATTGCAGACGATGCTGCACTGCCTGCTGATGATCCGTTACCACCACCACCACCGCCTGCACCACCACCAAGTTGAAGTAATTTATGAATTGCTAACATAATTAGTTCGTATACTGAGTTTGACTACCAAAAACTTTCCAATTTGCTCCTTCTAAGTAGAAGAAGAAATTAAACACATCATGCTCACCATTAGAGAATCCCCCATTCATATACATGCTACCAGAAGTACCATTAATTTGTACCCCAGTAATAAACCCATTACCATTAGTCTGCTCTACAATTACCTGAGCAGTATATACAAAACCTGAGATTGCAGGTACATTAGTAAAGTTTACAACAAAGTTACCATTATATCCCGTAGGATTGCTAGTAGTAAATATCGTTGCCTGAGAGTGATCTAGTGCTACTGTACCTGACTTAGCAAATGCAATTGATCTTTCTTTGGTTTGTCCAAATTCAAATGTAGCACCAGTAACAAGTCTTAAATGACTGTTGACAGCAGCATTATCAAAGTATCTGTATGTAGAGATATCTTCGTCAGTACCAATCAGTGTCCACTGAGCACCATTCTCAATGGTAACTGTATAACCATTAGCAATAGTAATAGGAGCAGCAGAGAATCCGTTAGTAAATTCTACACCATTATTTGCACTAGGTCCAATAGTTATATTTTCAGTGATCTCAGGACCATTAGTTCTAATAATAGAATCATCACCTAATGAAGGTCCACCACCACCAACATCATCCCATCCAGGAGTACCAGGACCGATTACGTCAGGTAGATACCCCTGAAACATACCCTCAGTGGAGTTGAAAACCATCGTACCTAATGGTACAGTTCCCAACGCAGTAATTTGAGTTTGATTAAGGATTGGCAGATTGATTTGTTCTGTTATCTGGACAGCAGTAACAATTGCTCTCGTAACAGCATCAATCTGATTGCCTATAATTTTGGTGGTCATTTATTCCGTGGATAGGGTTTTAGATAACAAGTTCACGAATTTGAATTTTATCACCAGTTGCAGGAGGCGTGGCAATAGAGAAGTCAACAGCATTACCTGTAACTGTATAATCTACGCCAGGGATCTGTGCAACACCATTAAGGAATACCAAGACAGAGAAAGCATTATGACCAGGTGAAATACCAAAGGTTTGGGAAGACCCATCACCGTTATATGTTACACCTGCATTACCATTAGCAATACCAGTTGCTAATGAATATTTATCAGCGCAACCATACTTACCAGTTACATCAATATCACCAGTAACAATCACATTACCTGTGATTCTCATTCTATTAGAAGCATCAGGTGCTTCACCAATACCGTAATGTGTTACACCACTGAATCTGTTAGATGTAATAGGTGTAGTGTCACTTAATCCAAACTTATACCAAGTAGCAGCATCATATATCCAACCAATTGCTTGACCAGGTGCCCAGTCAATGTTATAACAAATGTCACCGCTGTTAAATGCAAGTCCTGATTCAAGATCAGGCAGTCCTGCAACTTCTTCTGCAAGGAATGTCTGTCTCAACACAGTACCATCATCGTTAGAGTAAGTATACTTCAACGATTGGATTTCATCTTGTGATGTTACCTTCTTCTGGAAAGTAACGGGACCAGAGAAGACAGACTCCAACTGGTTAGATGCACCACCAATAACAGTTAGTTTATCAGTCAGCACCAACTCAGAGAATGTCTCAATAGTTGTACCTTCTTCACCCAACACGTTAAGTTGTGCAATATCCTCGTTAGTGATCTGACCTGTAACTGGGTTAATGACCTGGTTACCAACGAACAGTTCACCATCAGAGTTAACACCCGAATAGTATGCAACGCCTGCTGCCTCTTTCAGTGACTGTGATAGTCTAACTTGCTCAGGTGATAGAACCTCAACCTGTGTAGATGGGAACGCTGTTGAGTAGTTACCAGGACCGAATCCAAGATACTCAAACGTGTGACCAGATGCTCTAAGAATAGAATAACGACGGAGTTCAATTGACAGTGGAGCAACAGAACTATCAGGATTCAATTTGAGAGGAATCTTTCTATCTTCCTCATCACCTAGACGTGCAGTAACAACAATGTTAGACAGTGTGTTAGTTACAGTAGTATAACCTAGGTTGTTATTTGATTCTAGAAGGAAGAACTGTGATGTCTCCTTAGTGATAGACAACTGAGTATCTTCATTAGGAGTTGGTGATGCACCATCAGTAGTTCTAACCAAACCAAGAACTTGGTTATCGGCAACTGATACAGCAGCAGCAGGATCAGATACAGGGTTATCTCTGTCAAATGCAGGATAAATGTCTACGGTCTGCTGTGAGAACTGGAAGTCGTCAAAGTTTGATGTGATAGGTGATACCGATGCTGACAATAGTGTCAGATAATAGATACCATCTGTCTCACCAATAACAAACTCTTGGAACGTCTCTACATCATACACATAGTATGTTTTAGAGTATGATGGTGAGTTAGTTTCTGATGATCTAGGTTGTAATACGAAACCTGTAATAGGTGGACGTGGAATCGGGAATGCATCCTTATCCAATACATAACGGAAACGATATGTTCTGTCATTCAAGTCACGAGCATCGGGCACACGACGGATGAATGTAGTAGGTGTGAATCCTAAGTTCTGATAGATAGCATTTGCTTGTAGAGTCGTATAGATAATGTTGTTTGCACTATCTACCTGCAAATACCACTGACCACGGTTAGTATCATACTTAATAGGTGAATCATCATCACCTGCTCGTGTTCCTGTTACAGTAGGACCAGAGGGTGAAATATCAGCGTAATGTGTAGTAGGAGCGTCAGCACCTGATGCTGTCAATGATACATACAATCTATCAGGTGTGTTAACATCATCTCTTCTAGCACCAATAGTGTAACCCTGAATCTTACTAGGTGGACGACCTAATTCTGAGGTGTAACCATATAGATACAAGCGTGAGTTATCTGCTTCTGCCTTTGTTGCTGTGATATCAATGGTGACCCAGTTGATAGAAATCTCTTCCACATCTGAGAGAGACTTGGGCGGGATAATATGAGTGACTTGTCCTGCTTTATCCTTTGTAAATGCGGTTGCTTTGAAACCTTTGGATCGCAGACTGGTATTTCCGAAGTTAGAGTTACTATTAGTAATAGATAAGTCACCGCCACTATCAGCGAAGAAATGGTCACCAAATCCAACAGCAAAGACAGACACAACCTGAATGAATGAATCATTAGATGCCTTAATGTGTGCGTGACGCCAACCTTTACGATACTCTGCTAGACCATTAATGTGAGCACCTGAACCTGCTGCTTGTGGTTCGTAGTTGCCTGATGATTGGTTATAAACAACGAATGCTCTATCATCTTTTTGAAGGCTAATTCCCGTGAATTGAGCCACAACCATCGACTTAAATCCAGTCGCTCGTGATCCATCAGCGTGCATCCCATTGATACCCCAAACGGATCGTAGGGACATGTTGAACACATATGGTGACGCAGAGTCAACCGTGTCAATCTCAACTTTAACCAGGATATTAGAACCAATAGCATTACCTGATGGTTCAGAACTCATCTGGTAAGTAAACTGGTTACCCTGTGCAGATGTTACCAGGAATGAACCATTATAGAGGAGTTTATCTTGCTCAGTAGGACCATTAACGCCAGAAATGTTAACAGCGACACCCACGGAGAATCCATGATTCTTCGGGTTACCAATTTCATCAACTGTAAATGCTGTTGCTGTTTGTCCATTACGGATGATCTGTGAGATTGCAAATTCATCAGAGATAGGACCCACAATCCTGTTCTCTTCAATTCTTGCTTGCAACTGATCTTGTGCAGTAACACCAGAGGAATCAGGAATCGTAGCGTATGCTTTCGAGATCTTCTGGTAGTAGAGATTAAGATCTTCTACGTTTGCAAACTCAAAACAAGTTAGTTTGTGGTGGGAGAAATTAGGCGCAATAGTTGCAATATCATCACCACGATAATAAACACCATTGGTATCACCATCGAAGAATGATGCTTGCCAGAAATAACAACCACCAGTTAGGTTAAAGATCGCAGAAGCAGTAGGTTCATTAGTAGCAGTAATACCGAGACTACCCTGTATTGTGGGATAAGGGACGAATTTCGGAATGAACTTGGTTCTACGAAGGTCCGAACCAACAACAGAAGCACCACGAGGGACAATAATACCACCGCGAACAGAATTAAATTTATAAAGAACATTACTACTGCTAGTTAAATCAAAGTTACTGTTGGCATCAAATGGTTGAACATCGTTGTAATCTGCCACACCAGGGCGATTATCAACAACATAATCTGATGGATACAAGTAAATCGAGAAGGCGTCGAATTCGTCATTCGATAGTCCAACTCGATAGGAGAATCTTGCTACTTCAAGAAATGCACGTTGCAACGTCTTGAACGGACGCAATGCAGAGTTACCTCTGTTATCATATGCATCAGATGCATCAAAATCGTCAGGGTTGACGTAAATAATACGCCCCGTTCGGGACGTAATTATATTTTTAAGACGTGTAAGTGCCATTTATTTGGAATTCCTACTTGGGTAGTATAGTCTCGTGACTATTTAGTT
>Ga0181392_1000308_pt1 | contig 18481 bp, 49 predicted proteins | sample 15SPOviralmetaG_FD_130083 | JGI IMG/M metagenome (GOLD analysis project Ga0181392, IMG submission 130083) | Marine viral communities from the oligotrophic San Pedro Time Series (SPOT) site, San Pedro Channel, CA, USA - 15 SPOT_SRF_2010-09-15 | ecosystem: Environmental > Aquatic > Marine > Strait... | reverse complement strand
TTTTAACAGTCATTATCATACCAATAAACGTTGGAAATATAACCAACAAGATTGGAATAAGTTGAGATCAACATTTATGGGTAAAGATGCTGAGGATAAAATGTTTGTCGGGAAGGGATGGTCTAAAGATAAAGATGTAATTATAGAAACAGATATGCACTCCCTGTCTAAAGGAATGAAAAACCAAGAAAATAATAATTTTATCCTTAATTTAAATACCATACTCGATAATTTGGTAAAATCTACCCCAGACAACTATAAAGGTACTTATAAAATTGGTAGTTTTAGTATTACTGTTAATAACTTAATAAACTATAACCACAAACATTTAGATAACAAACAATATTTATTTGATACTAGTAAGTTTATATTTAAATAATTTCCTTAAATAACAGTGAATATTTATAGATATAACACAAATAAATGAATATCAAAATACCCTAATTAAAATATGAAAATGAAAATGATCCCTTGTTCAAAATGTGGAGCACCTATGCCTGAATTAAGATTAACTAAATTCGGTTATAGTTTCTGCGTGTCTTGTTCTGAAAACAACAATCTAGTTGGTACAAAACGAGGCGTTTCTGTTCAAAAAGGTGAAGGCGACCATACGTGGACCGAAACTGTAATAATGAATGAAGAAGAATATTTAAAACACATTAACCCTGATAATGATCCTGAAATTACCTTTGGGATTGAAAATGAAAAATAAATAGATGCCTAGAGCCAAACCCTTATCAAAATCTCAAATTGTAGCTGCTCAAGCCAAGACTAAGTCAAACATGGCTGCAGCAAGATATCTACACGTTTCTTATCAACATTATAAGAGATATGCCAAGATGTATAAATTATTTGACGACCATAAAAACCAAAGTGGTAAGGGTATACCTAAATTTCTAAAAAATGGTAAAAAAGACCCTGCACTACTAGACATAATCGAAGGGAGAGTATCATCCTCACATTTCCTCCCAGCAAAAATTAAGTATAGGTTAATAGAAGAAGGGTATTTAAAAGAAGAATGCTCTATGTGTGGGTTTAAAGAAAGAAGAGTACTTGATTATAAAATGCCTTTATTGTTACATTTTAAAGATAACAATAAAACAAATTATAGTAGTGAAAACATTGAGTTATTGTGTTATAACCACTATTTTCTCACTGTAGGTGATGTATTCACCGAGAAAGATGAGAAACAGATAGAATCTGCTCAAGCACACAATGGTACAAGTGAAAAAATTGAATTTGAAGTAGACGATTACCATCTCCAGAGACTAAGAGAATTAGGATTAGAAGATGAAGAAGAAACAAATCAATATATTTCTCGCATTTAATATGAAAAACAAAAAACATAGTAAAATAGTAAAAGATTACGATAAACAGAAATCCCGTCATTTGGAAAAACTTGCGTCAAAAACCTTGGCTAATGATGATAAGTTTCGTAAATTACAAGATAAAAAAGTGAAAGGGAAGTTCTTAGATTTATTTTAAACTAAAATTACTTATACTATGAAGTTATTAAGATTAATTGTATTATTTACAATAATGGCCTTTACTACTAAAACCAAAACTTTAGTAAAACCCTTAAAAACAAAAAAATCCCCCACACATTCTATTGAGTCACCTAATTTAAAACTTCCTAAAATTAAAATTAGAGATTTAAATCTTTTTTTAGAAGTGGTGGGTCAAAAAGAATCAAGTAATCGTTATCATGTTGTAAATAGATTTGGTTATATGGGTAGGTATCAATTTAGTATCAAAACACTGAAAGGGTTAGGAATCAAAACCTCAAAAAATGAATTCATATCAAACCCCAAACTTCAGGATTCGGCCATGATTTTACTTTTGAAACATAATAAAAATAGATTAAAAGGAGTTATAGATAGATACGAAGGAAAATACATTAAGGGAATATTAATAACTGAATCGGGGATGTTAGCAGCAGCCCATTTAGCAGGTCCTAATAGAGTAAAAAGATTTTTAAGGAAAGGAAAAGATTTTCAAGATGGGTTTGGAACTAAAATGACATCTTATTTAGATCAATTTAGTGGATACTATTTAAATTTAAAATAAAAAATAAAATATGGAAATGGATTCATTAAATTTTTTTAACAATATGGATGATGAAACATTACTTTCGTTAATAGAAGCAGATAAAATACAGTATTTATGTATGGCTTTATCTCTTGATCTTCAACCAAAAAAAATTGATAAAAAAACAACTTATGAGTGCTAAATTAAAACATGTAGAATTGACTAGACAAGAATGGAATGATTCTTTAAAGGTACCTACTCCTCATAAAAATAAAAAAAAATATCTTAGAAAAAATAAACATAAAAGAAATTTTGATTCCTAAACTTTTTTTCGTATATTTACAGGGTAAATGGGACGGGAACGTCAATGTGTTAACAAATATATAAAAAAATATGTCACAAAGTAGAGGAAGACCATCAGAACAAATTGAAAAAGTTACAAAATACATACAACTTTGTAAAGAAATACCTTCTAAACCCGAATTAGGTTGGCAGTCAAAGTTTTATTTTGATGAAAAAATTAGTAAAAATGGTGCCTATAAAGTAGAACATACCCCTCCTAAGGGTCATAGGTTTAAAAGTCCTAAAATAGAACAAAGAGCATATGGGAAAATGCCTGTAGTAATGGTGTTTAAAACATCAAACCGTTCCAATGCAAAAACCAAAATTAAGGTATTTAACCAAAGCATTGACTATATTATAAGCTCTAAAAAACTCCCAGGTGTACCTGAAAAAGCTGAGATAGTTGAATTGGGGGTAGGTAAATCATTTATCTCTAAATACAAAAAGAAATACAATTTAACCTAATTTTTATATATTTATAACAAAAACAAAAAAAATGATACAACCCGTTCTAGCAATTGTTGGATTATCTGCTATTGCAGTAGCAACTACCTATTACTTTATTAAAAAAGGTAAAATCAAAGATACAGATGGAGATTTTATCCCTGATGTAATAGAGGATACTGTAGAGGAAATTAAAGAATTTATTGAAGAAACTGAAGAAAAAATCCAATCTGTAAAAGAAGAGTTTCAAGATGTAAAAGATTCAATTAAAGAAGTTGTTAAACAATCCAAAGATGTTGTTGATGCAGCAAAAGGAAAAAAACGTAGAGGAAGAAAACCAAAAAATAAAAAATAATGAGCAAATACAAATTAACTAAATTATTATCTGAAGTCCAAGGTGGAAGAATAGGTACCATAGATATATCAGCGAGGGGTCTTGAAATGACAATGGAGGACTTAGAACAAGAAGGAGTTACAGTAAATAGATTTTATGATTCTCCTGATGGGAAAACACACCTTGAATACCACGTTCACCCTGATGGTAGTTACAACCCGGACACATCATTCTCAGTTTATGATTATAAATTTGGTGAGGATCCAACTGATTATGATAATGATGATAAAGAATACCCATTTAGTATAGGTGGTAAAAGTTTTGCTTTAAAGAGTGCTGTAGCTTTACTTGGATTAGATAGTGAAGAGACTATAGATGAAAACGAAGCAGTTGATTTAGCAATCGAAGCATCCCAAGAAAAAGCAGGGATTGAAGTAAATGAAAATACTATTGAGGAAGAAGTTATAAAAGAGAATCTAAACCCAGAAGTATCTAAAAAAGTTAATCAGTTGATCAAAGCAATGGCTAAAAAATACGGGTATGACGAACAAGATGCTGTCTATGCTGTAATGGCAGCTTTAAAACAGAGAGATTTTGATGGAGTTAAAGAAGATGCAACAGAATTAGATGAAAATACCATTGAGGAAGGTGCAATGAAATCCATCATTTCAGCTCTAGGAGAATATGGGAACGAAAGTGAAATCGAAATGTATATGGATTCATTGAGAAAATCAGGTGATTCATTTGAGGATGTTGAAGACTATGTTGAAGATTTTAAAAACTACATTGCTGATAAATCATTACAAGAACACTTCGGTCGCTTCATGCAAGATTATCAATAAAAACAAAATAATACTTACTGCGCTACCCATTAGAACAGCGTCCCAGAGTAAGTTTTTTGCAAAAAAATAGGGCGCATTAGCGCCCTTTTTTATTCTTCACAACACACATTCTGTGTAACCCACATCTTTTGTGCTTCTTCAATTGTAATTCGTTCTAAATCAAGCTGTAATTTAATATAATTATAAACTTGTTTTTGTTGCTCTTTTGTAAGTTCATGAGCGAATGTTAAACTACTTACCATTAACATTGCCCCAATTATTAGTTTTTTCATAATATGGTATTTAATGTTCGATCATACATATGTCATTTTAACGTCATATTGACGTCATTAGTATGACGCCTTTATTTTGTATATTAATGTAATAAAAAAATATATGAGATTCCCAAGAGGCAAATACAAAGGCAGATTAATATCCGAAATCCATCAATATGACCCCGGCTATATTCGTTGGTGTAAAGAAAATACACCTTGGATGTTAAAACAACCTAAATTAAAAATTAATAAAGCAGAACAGGAATTTATAAGTGACTGGAAAGACCAACAGAAACTAACAGAATATCTAAGAAACAACCCCGCAACATTAGAGGAAGCTTTTGGTGATTAGATTTGGCTACTTGAAGTACCTTTCGTATATTTACAAGGTAAATGAGGGGGGAATATTCCCTATTGTTTCAGGCAACAGTTTGGAGGCTGAATACAAAGTAAATCTAAATACTATCAAACAATGCTCTGTGGTAGTAATGGTAACTAGCGGAATATACGCGCAAAGCGTTGACTGAAGATTCAGGTTCGACTCCTGACAGGGCAACTAATTTAAAACTAAAAATTATGAAACACCCAGGACACTCAAGTGCAAAAAATGAATATAGTGGTAGAACTGATTCTAAATTAAATAAAAATTCTAAAGAAGAATTAAAAGATAGAATGAAAGCTTTTGCAAAACATCTAAAAAAATTAGGATATTAAATTTGGATAACTTAAATATCTTTCGTATATTTACAGGGTAAATGAGGCGGGAACGTTCCCGATTGTTAATTTAAAATTTCAACTTATGAAAACATTTAATGATTTAGAATTCAACAACCACCCCATGGGGAATGGTATTCAAGCAGTACTTAATATTAAACCTGACACAATCGTATCAGTAATTGCAGGTGAAGGATTTTACAGTAATTCAAAAAAGGGGAATAGAAAAACAGTTTCTAAAGTGGAAGATGTGTTTTCATTTGAAGTTGGTATTAAAAGAAATAATGATGAAAATTGGGAGGTTGTCGGTTGGCAATCAAGAGAAGATATTAACGCCTTATTAAGTATTATATGCAAGTAGAAAGACAAGTCTTACATTATTGTTTTGACCAAGCACGAAGCAATATAAAATTAGGAGATAGTAATGAAGCACGTGACTGTGCAGATAGGGGTATTGCTTATATTGCTAGTAAACGCAGTGAAGGAGTAGATGCCAAAGATAAAATTGAAGGTGTCAGAGTTGAACTTTGGTTAGAAAGGTTTTGGATGTTTCTAGAAAATAATAATTTACTTTTAGCATGAGAGCCAAAAGACAGTATTATGGGTGTGAAATGGAAAGTCCTATTTACAGACAAATTATTAAAGAAAAAAATAAATTAGAAAATAAATCTAATAAAAAAAGAGGTAAATATAAAACATAATTTATGGAAGAAGACAGATGGAGTGAAATTCTAATTAATTTAAAATGGCCACACGAAGGATTTACTTTAGGTTTTGATTATATTAAACCCAATGACCTACAAGAAGATTTATTATATTATAGTATTTTACTATATTTAGGCCCCCTTACACTTATCTTTAATTGGGGAAACCATAGTTGGAATGATTAATTTAAATGTATATCTATGAGTAAAATAGAAGATTTAGTATATAATGCCCTAGAACATGGGAAAAGAGATAATCTGCTCGTTGCTGTAGCGGAAATCAGGTTAATGCACCCAAAAAAACCATTGGGTCAAATATATGAAGAAGCATATCAAACAGTAATGAACACATGAAAATAAATAGTTTACTTATAGGAATGGGGATGTTCTTTATAGCTCATGCCCTAACCTTTGTTCAACTAAATGGTCAATTCCTATGGAAATCTTTCCAAAAGAATGAATTTCTAGTAGCTTTATCCGGGGTAGTGTTATCTTTTTTTTATTTATGGGGAACAAAATACACAGTTGAAGGTGTAGGAGGGTTATTATGGCCTACCAGGTTCATAGGTTTCACCATAGGAATGATTATATACGCCTTGGGTGTAAGTTTCTTTTTTAAAGAAGGTATTACACTTAAAACTTGGGTAAGTTTATTTTTATGTTTTATATTAATCTCAATTCAAATATTTTGGAAAAATGAATAAATTAGATAAACAATATCAATCTCTTCTTAAGGATATACTTAACACAGGAGTTGAAAAAGGAGATAGAACGGGTACAGGTACTATATCTGTGTTTGGTAAACAAATCAGACATGACATGAGTGAAGGGTTTCCTTTATTAACCACAAAGAAGATGGCAGTTAAAACTATGATGACTGAATTGAAGTGGTTCTTAAAAGGAGATACTAATATCAAATATTTAGTTGATAATAATTGTCATATTTGGGATGGTGATGCCTATAAAAACTTCCAAAACAGTCACATCAATCCCGTACCAATCACTCATAAAGAGTTTATTGAATATATTAAAACGGATGATGAGTTTGCTTTTAAGTGGGGTGAGTTGGGTCCTATCTATGGTAAGCAATGGAGAGAGTGGGATTCTAAACATCAATCAAACCACATCCTAAAAGAAACTAAAAAAACAAAACCAGGTATTGACCAAATTGCAAACCTAATCAATGATCTTAAAATAAACCCAACTAGTAGAAGATTAATGGTATCAGCTTGGAACGTAGGTGAGTTAGATGATGTAGTTCTTCCCCCTTGCCATTATGGATTCCAATGTTATGTAAGTAATGGAAAATTATCTTTAATGTGGAACCAACGTTCAGTAGATACTTTCTTAGGGTTACCATTTAATATCGCATCGTATGGTACTCTATTACTTTTACTATGCGAAGAAACAAATTTAAAACCTGGTGAATTAGTTGGGAATTTAGGAGATACTCATTTATATTTAAACCATATCGAACAAGCAAAAGAACAAAGCTTAAGAAGCTCATTTCAATTACCCACAATAAAATTTTCCAACGTAAACATTTTAAAGGGTGAATGGGATTTTGATATAGAAGGATATAGTTATCACCCGACAATAAAAGCACCTATATCAAATTAAATTAACTAACGCCCTTGAGTAAAAAAATGACAATTACAATTCCTATTGAAAACTTAAATGAAAAAATAAAAACATCATATTTAGATGGTAAAATAAAAAATATTGGGGTTGATTATGAACCCAACTCCATTGTGGGGTGGTTAAAAGATAAGGAAGTAGAATTGTATAATTTTGATAGCGTTTTGAAACTTGATAATAGATATTGTGGTTATGAAATATGTTGTAATTTAACACAAATAAAACTAGAATTTAGTTAGATGAAAAAGTGTAACAAATGTAATAAGACTAAAAAAACTTCTAAATTTAAACATGAAGATAAAAAAACATGTTTGAAATGTGAATTTAGATTAAAACAGTGGGTACTTAGAAAATTAGCTTACAAATCAAAATTAACCCCATATCAAAAAGTAGCCTCTAGAATAGGGTATATGGGGAGTGGATTTTTAATAGCGGCACAATGGAAAATAGATCCTGTATTATATGTAATAGGATTTTCATTAGTAATTATACAAACTAGTTCAAGAAAACAATGGAATCTTGTAGCTTTAAACTTAAATGGTCTAATAGCTTGGATTACACATATATTAAGGTCATTATGAAACATTCTTTATATTTAAAAATAATATTTTATATTATATTATCCCTTACCATATCAGGATGTGGTGATAATAATTGCTACTGTGTTGAAACAATAACAAGATTTCAACCCTACAGAGTTACTGTAGAAGAATATTGGACATCAGGGTGTGATTATCCTTTTACCTCAGTCCAAACCTATTGGTGGGGTAACACATTAACAGATTGCAGATAAATTAAAAAATATTTAAATTAAAAAAAGTTATGAGTTTTATATTAGGATTCAGTTTTATTATGTTATTAGCCCTATTTACAATAATTCTATGGTTAGTTTCTAAAAAATTACCCAAGGAATTTGCTTTATCTACTATAATTTTTATGATGGTGGGAGATGCTATATTAGTAGGAATATGGTATTATGGGTTATTAGAAGTAGCTGAATCAGTCAAACATTTTAAACTAGGAATATCAGGGGCATTTTGTTTTAGTGCTTTAGGTAGATCAATTTATTTCTTAACCCAAAACGAAAAAATCTAAAAAATATGAGTTATAACATAATACATAAAGATGATAATGCATACGAAATACTTAGAAGTATACCAATAACTTATTTCAAAAACAAAAATGAAAGTATTAACCAACAAGTATTGGGGCTTTGGGTTAACTATTTAGGTGGGGATCATGTTTTACAAAAAGAAAATTACTTTTTAATCTGTAAAACAATTCCCGAAGCAGAATTGGTTATGTAGAGTAGGATTCGTATATTTAGGTATAAATAAAGGTTATGGTTGAAACAGGTGACAGAGTTCATTTTGAAGGAAAAATTAAAAAGGTATTTGGTATTCATCACAATGGGAATATCTTACTAAAAATGAATGGAAATTTAGTTCAAGTATTCCCTGAAAAAATCAAAAAAACTAAATAATATGGCTCTCTGGGAATTTAATAATTTAAACAAATACAACCATTTAAGGAAGAGAATTGTATATTCTGAAGGTTCTTTAAAAATTAATAAAAAATTAGGACCTATCCAAAATGTAAAAAGATTTACATATGAATATAACCATCCTCTTATACCACCTATGTTATGGATACACAATGGGAAAAAATATATTATGCCTATATGGAAAGAAGTCCACCCAAATACCGTATTATCAGATATCATTTGGAAAAAACCTACTCCAAAACCCAAGGTTAAAATAACATCTCATAAATTTAAATCCTCTAGTAGTAATATTACATATACCACAAAAAAATATGCCTACCCTGATGGTACAGTTAAATTTACATGCTCTTGCCCAGGTGTTACTAGATCTAAAGATGGGAGTTGTAAACACATCAAAAGTCTTCTTAAAAAGTAAACCCAACAAACATTTGTCTTCCCAATTTACCTTTCGTATATTTACAAGGTAAATGAGGCGGGAACGTTCCCGATTGTTAATTTAAAAAATAAAGGTTATGGTAAATTTAATTAATGTTACAAACATTAGAACAGTAAATTTTATTGATGGTCGTAAAGGATCTTTTAGACACATTGTTAAATGTAAAGCAGGTTACCCATCATGTGTTGAAGTGAGGTTTGAAAAAGATAATGAAATGTATTGTGAAAACCCAGGTAAGCTATTAAATGTTTATAAAAGAGGTGTTTTACTTACTGTAGAATTTAACCCAGAAGGGACTAACCATTGGTTTACAGTTTTTGCTAGAGTTGGTAAGAAAGTTAAGTTCATGGATGAAGCAATAATGAGAGATTTAGAGGTTGGTACAATTAATAGTTTATTTGATAATACTAACTTGATGGATTCAAATCAATATAAAGCAGTAAATTCAAAAACATGGGCTGATAAAGCATTTATTAGTAATGTAATTGCAGGAGTGGATTTTTCAGAATCATTAAAACAATTAGAAGCAATTTAAAAATAAGACACGGGGGGCTTGTTCCCCCGAGTTACTTTTCGTATATTTACAAGGTAAATGAGGCGGGAACGTTCCCGATTGTTAATTTTAAAAAATGAAGGTTATGTCAAGTATTAAAGAAATTATTGAAAGTGGAAATGTTAAGTTCACTGTAAAAGGAATCAACCATTACCGAAGAGGTGGTGAAAATAATGAGTGGGGTGATCGCCCAAAAATATTTAAAATTAATAAAGAAGGTGATGCCATTTATGAAGATGATATTTTACTTGGGAGGGGAATGAATATTAATAAATTAGGTCCTACTTGTATTACATTATATACTTTTGATATGTTAGGTAAAAAAACAACAGGTAAAATTAATTATAAAGATATTACAGTTTTAAAAGAAACTAACGATATCCCGGGTTTTGAAGGAACTACAGAAGCGTTAAATGAACTTACAATTATAAAATAAAGGTTATGAAAAAGATATTATACTTACATGGTTTAGAAAGCCAACAAGGTGGGGAAAAGGTTGATTTTCTCTCTTCAAGAGGAAGTGTTTATGCTCCCGAAATGGATTATGAAGATCCAAAGCTATTCAACAAACTAAACAAAATAATGGTTGAATTCAACCCCGATCTAATTATAGGATCTAGTATGGGTGGATATACAGCTGAAATATTAGGGGGATTATTTACAAAACCAACAATTCTATTTAACCCTGCCCTCCATAGTAGAACTATTCAACCTAATTATTATGGTATCAAGGTTAAAAGAATACTCCCTTCAATCGTTGTATTAGGAAGTGAAGATCCTATTATTGATCCTACAATAACTAAAAGAATGTTGGAAGATTATGATACTATAGTTGATATTGAGGGAATGGGTCATAGAATCCCCTTAGAGGTATTTGTAGACACTTACAACAAATATGTAGAATAATAAAATTACCCACTTAAAGATTAGTTTACCACAAATAAAATTCGTATATTTACAAAGTAAATGAGAAGGGAACGTCCCCGATTGTTAGTTTAAAAAATTTAAAACCAATAGTTAATATGAAATTTGAAATCTCAGAAAACCCAACAACAGAAAACACATCATTTATTGAAACAGAAGCTAAAAAGATAGTTAAAAATCTTTCACCTTCGATTAAAGGCTCAACTAGTGTTTTAAAAATAATGTTAGATGGAAAGCCATTTTACCATTTCTCAAATAAAGAGTTTGATAGTGAATTAGCTTCTAGAGACCAAAGTGCATTAATAGGTAGTAAAAGATTTTATCTAGGAGTAAAAAATAATTCAATGCGTACTAGAATGAAATTGAAATCAATTTCTATGTAAGAGAAAATAGTGGGGAGATTTGTCTCCCCAACTCTCTTTTCGTATATTTACAGGGTAAATGAGGCGGGAACGTTCCCGATTGTTAATTTAAAAATAAAGGTTATGATGAGTCAAGAAAGTGTTTATGATGCAAAGCAAGAGTTTGATAGGTTTGAGAAAATAATGAATACACAATTGTATCTTACCAAGGAGGAATATGATTTTTGTTTCTCTTATGATAAGGATATTAGAGAAGATACTTCATATGTTGGGGATTCGTATGGTGATTATTTGAACCTAAGATTATACACTGAACATGATCATGAAAAAAAAGAATACGAGTATTAATACTTTAAATGAATTATGAGGGTGGATACAGAAGATATACTGCAAATCAATAGCATCTGGGATGAAATTAAAATCATCAGAAAATATAAAAGAGGTAGTTGGTATAAAACTAAATATAGAGGATGGTTAAGACCAGAACATTACTTCGACTATATTACTAATGGGTATGATCCCATAATATTAAAAGAAGAGTTTTGGTAGTAAATTTGGTTTTTTAACCTATCTTTCGTATATTTACAGGGTAAATGAGGCGGGAATGGTCCCGATTGTTAATTTAAAAAATAAAGGTTATGTTTAATAGACAAAATGTTAGAGAGTTTAGAAGTGATTTTCAATTAGCAGTTGCTAAATTAGAAGAGCAGTATGGTGTTAATATTTCATTAGGTACCATCAGTTTTGATGAGAGTATGATAAAATCTAAAATGACAGCTCTAAAAGGAGAAAAAGCTGTAGAATTAACTAAGGATGATTTTAAAGTAGGAGATATGGTTGGTATTAACCATAAAAAAGTTAATCCTAATGATACATTTACTATTTGCAAAATTAATAGTAAAAATATTAAGGTTGAAGGTGCAAATGGTGCTTTATTTACAGTTCCACCTAGTTTATTAGTTAAAAAAACATTTAAAGTAATTTAAATTAATACATGGGGGGCTTGACCCCCCAAATAACCCTTCGTATATTTACAAGGTAAATGAGGCGGGAATATTTCCCGATTGTTAATTTTAAAAAATAAAGGTTATGACAGTATTACAAAGTTTAAACAACTTAGAAGTAAATTACATTAAGCACATGGAAAAGTACAATGGCTATAGAGATGCCGGGTACATATGGTGGGAAAGAATTAAAGATTGTCAAAAATGGTGTAACAAAAAAAGAACATACGTACCTATGAGTGATACTCAGACATTAATGATAATGAGAAAATGGGTAAAAAAGCAGAAGTCTTTCGATATAGTATAGTTGTTAGTTACAATTATCTTTCGTATATTTACAAGGTAAATGAGGCGGGAATATTTCCCGATTGTTAATTTTAAAAAATAAGGGTTATGGTTGATTATTTTAAATTTGAAAGTTCAAGGATTATGGAAGCATATTGTAAGGATATTATTACAAGTAGTGAATGCGATTATTTGGCAAGCTTACTAAACATAGAAATGATAACTAACCCACTCAAAAAAACATAATGAATTCAGAATCAAAAAAAGATCTAAAAATAAAATCTCAACAAAAGCAAATAGAATCACTAAAGGAAGAGATCAATTACCTGAAAAGGCTATCGATAAGAAACATGATAAAAAAATAAAAATATTTTTAATATGAAAGGATATCTAATTAGAGCAGCATTTATTTTATTGTATATATCATCTGTGGTATATTTTGTAAAAAACCTACTATAAATTTTTCTATGAGAACTACACTTTACAGCAGATTAAAACCGAACTACAAGGAAATTGTAGAAAAAAAAGCAAAAAACTTCCCGGCAACAGGAAAGATCATTGTCGAAGCATTACAGAAGACAATTTATAGCAGGCTAACAATTGGCGAAGTAACAGACCTTACAGTATTTGTTGGACTTTATAACCGTACAGAAGTAGACTGGTATAGTGGGGAAGATTTATTTGACGCAGATGAAGATTTAGAAGAAATCAGAAAAATAATATCTAAAAATCTCAAATAGAAGACAAATGAGACTATTTAGAAAAAGATCACAATCCGAAAAACTAGAAAAAAAATACAAAAAAGTATTAGAAGAAGCATTCAAATTGTCAAAAACAAACCGCACTGACAGTGATAAAAAATATGTCGAGGCTAATGAAATTCTAAACCAAATAGAATTAATTAAAAAAGCGGGAAAAAAATAAAAAAACAAAACAGCTCTTTTATCAACACACCCACAACCTAAAATACGTATATACATTATGGAAACATTTAAAATTACACTTTTAATAGCAGGAATAGTATGTTGGATTTGGATCCTATATGAAATAATTGTTTTAAGAGATGAAATTGACTAAGAATTCAGACGATAAGCAGTTAAACCAATTCCAATTTAACTATAAAGGCAAGGTATATGAATGTATAGGGGATGATAGGGAATTTCAGATCTTTAACTTTAAATTTGCTATTGAGGATAAACAGTGGGTTACAGTAGAAAATAGAATTATTAACCAACTCAAATTTGGACCCGTTATTAGAGAAATAAAAAACGTATGATAAAGAGAGAAGAGAAATGTTGTGAATGGTGTGGTAGATTTACTTCGATGGGGAAAATAAAAGCATCAGCAATTCCAATTATGGAATATATTGAAGATAAAATTAACCTTAGGGGGAGAGATAAGATATGGGGAGATGACAGTCAATGGCAGGATGAGGATATGAGTAGTGAATTTGAGGCTGAATTGTTGGTTTATGATGATATGTTAAATAATATAGAAATGAGGAGGATATGTGGTCCGTGTTTGATGGAGGACGATAGACTTTGGAGACATTATTATGGAGAAGAAACTGAGATAGTAATTGAGGAGATAGATGGGCTATTCAGAAAAAATGACGGTGAGAACGACGATGAAGATAGTAACGATGAATTAGACTTTAATGCGGAATTCTAGATGGAATATATGGGCGAAGGCTCTAGGACAGAAAATAGGCGATAATAAGACGGCGGATAAAGTAGCTTGGATAAGAACGTTTCTGGTAATACAAGCTGTGGTAACGAATGTTTTAATATCGGTGAATATCTTGATTAATTGGTTAAAGAAATAAGTGGGGATATAAGATTAAGTAAATAAATAATAAATAATAAAACAGTAGAATTATGTCAAAGACATCACCAAAACAGCGTTACACACAAAATATGGAATGGTTATCAACTCGCGTTAAGAAACGTAAACAGACGTCTAAAAAACGCGAACAATATAGGGTACCTATTAAGTAGTTAAATGAGAATTGAATGTGTGTCCAACCATGGGGGAAGTATGTCCACCTATTGTGTTGATAGGGTAGGGGGGAATGAAGTGCGTATTGTATGTGACCATCGGGGGTGTTAAGTGTGGGGGGAGAGTGTTGGGGTATTAACCCATTCATGTAGCATCCAAGGAATTTTCGATAGATCTTAAAGTATATACGTCGAATTGCATTACCCACAATTGATACACGTGTAGATCTTTCTTATCCACAATAAACCACACATAAGAATGAGCATATGACAATTCCACGCGGTGTTCACAACTGTTCACAACGATAAGTGTAATTAAATTTGGATACCAGGGTAATGGTTCGTATATTCAGGTATATGGATAAGAAAATAAAATCAATATACAAAAAAATGGATATTCAATTGCTATTAAGGGCATTGAGGGCGTACAGGGATGAATGTCGTAAAAATGCGGATATGAAAATGATTAAAAAAATCAACAGACAAATAGAGGAATTAATTCAGATGTAACCACGGTTTCATTTGGGTACCTGAGGTGTATTTGCCTCACATTAATATTAAAACCAAACATTATGACAAAGTATGAATTTTTTTTAGGAAGTAAACCCGGAACTCAAGGAGGAAACACTAAAGTAATTATTGAAGCCGATAACGTATTTAAGGCTAGAGACATGGCCGAGGCACAATACGGGAGTAAATATAGAATTTTATCCCACACATTAGCATAACCACCTTTATTATGAGAGAACGAGCAATAAAAAGAATATTAAATTTAACAGATAAATATTCAAGAAAAGAATTAGAAAATATTAAAGACACTTTAGACTTGGTTGAATTAAGTTATGATGTGGAGAAAATATTAGCATAACTACCTTTATTATGAGATAACAGTACACGCATTCAGATTTGGGTGCGTGGGGTATCTTTCGTATATTTATAGAAGAAATGAGGTGGGAACACGATTGTTAATTTTATAAAATAAGGGTTATGACAGAAGCTAAGAAATTGATCAAGAAATATGGTGCACCTGAAGCATCATCGATGTTATCGGATAAAGAAGAAAATGATTGTGTTGTAAGAGCTGTATCATGGGCATTTGATGTTGATTATATTGATGCACATCATTTTTGTGAGTTGAAGCTTCACCGTGTATCTGGTAATGGTACCTATACTCGCCGTTACCTACCTAAAATTAAACAAGCATTTGGTAAAAAGATTAAGCAACTTGGTAAAGCAAGTAAATACAGTGACTATAAATGGGTTACTCGCCCTCAGAAATCTAAGGTTGAAAAATACAGTCATGCTAAAAATAAATGGGTAACCAAACGCGAAATAGTTCAAGTGCCTTATAAAGTAAATGAGTTTGTTAAAGCACATAGTGAAGGTAATTATATTATTACCGTAAGAGGACATGCATTCGCCTTAATCGATGGTGTAATAAAAGGCAATTGGAATGATGGTAAACGCTTAACACGTGAAGTAAAGAGTGCTTATAAAGTAAGTTAAGATGATGCACCGGAAACTTGGTTTCCCGGGGTAGAGTTCGTATATTTACAAGGTAAATGGGGCGGGAACGTTCCCAATTGTTAATTTAAAAATAAAGGTTATGTCAATTCAATTAGATTTATTTGAAGGTAAAATTTTCACTACTGAACAGCAATTAGAAATTACAAATTATATTGAAAAATGTAAAAAAAATCAATTAAGAATTAAGGAAGACAATGATAAAATTCAATCATTGCTTGATGAAGCTGGTTTTATAGAAGGGAATGATTATATAAATGATTTTGAAACATTCGAACAAACCTCTGAGGTTAATTTTGGTTATAGTTACAACAACACACAATGGGCGGCTGAAGTTAGTTACATGAGGAGTAAGGGTGGTTGTAAAATTATCTGTGATTCACTTCGGGATGGTAAAATTGAAACAATTTTCGCTTATGTATACAGAGAAGGTGATAAATTACAATGTACTAATATTACTTCACAGTACAGATATTACAAGCCAAGTTCATTGTTAACTAAACTGAAAGAACATAACTCGAAAACCCAAAGAGAATTTTCCATACTCCATAAAGAACAAAGTGTCTTAAAATATACAGTTGAAAAGTATAAAAAATTATACCCTGAGGCTAAAATTTTTATTGGTACTGATTATTATAGAAATAGAAATTATACTGAATTCAAAACAGTGAAAGTTGAATTTAAATCTGGTAGTTCGGTTACATTTAGATTAGGATTCGAAAACGATAAAGAATTAGTACATAAAAGTCATGACGCTAATCCTCTTACAACAACACAGCTCTTAGATAAATTCAATGACCAAAAATAATAGATATGTTACAACAACAAAAACAACAGTGGGGTAAAACTCAGGAATCATATATCACATTCTTATTTATATCTATAGCATTTTATTTATTCGTGGGGTGTGTTTCGTTGTGGGTAATGTTTTTATGTTAAAAATCTAAAATACCCAATTGTACCTTAGTTATTACCCCGTACGGACTTATGCCGTGTTTAATTATATGGTTGGTGTATATTAATTAGATAGTTGGGCGTACCGGCGTATATAGTATTATGTAAGTATCCCATGCGCGGTGATGTCCATATACGCACATATGTGGAAGAGGGGGGTGGGCGTGTATTTATGGAGCTCGTACAAGATCCCACCCCCGAATCGTATATACTAATATACTTTAATTCTCTACCCCCATAAAAGGGATTAATTTGCCATTTTTGGGGTTTTTTTCAAAAATATGAAAATCCGAAATCTTTTTTTTCAAAAATTTTTTCACCCCGGGGAATTATGCATTAAGTAATAGAGCAAAAATAACATTTAAGGCTCCACACACATAAGCAGCCAATATAGTTACCTCTTTAGTGAATTGGATTTTAGGCTTGCGGTTGTGACATGGGAAAAATTTAGTAAATGGAAATCTCTTTTTATCTATTAGGGATAAACCACATTTTTTATCAACAAGATCCATCAGGTTTCCACCTATCCATCCTATGGCGAATAAATACCAGACACCACTTAGAATACCAGTTAACATAAATAATATAAGGAGTGGAATTTCTATTTTAACAAGTGGTTTTACCCCACCGTAACTAGCCTCACCTAAGTAATCTAGAATGTCGTGTGATAAAAAAGCCAAAAACCCACCTAAGGTCATAGCTACTAATTCATTTTTTGTAATTGCGTATGTTGTTAAAACTACGGCTGTTCCTGCTGTCGCGTGTACGTTACTATGCATTTAATTTTTTTTAATTAATATCTACTTAATAAATTAGGGTCTTCATTTAGGGACTTTACATTTTTCCTTACCTGTTGCATGTCGCTATATATCCTTGAGAAATTTACCTCCATCTGTTCTTTTATACCGCTAATTGAATTCAGGTTATCGTGGGTTGAAGCCTCTATTTCTCCCACACGTGTATTGAGTAGAGACTGAGAGGAATATTGGTCTGACTTCATTGTAGTAGTGAGTGTGTCGAGCATATTTTCGAGTTTGTTTAGTCTATCTCCGTTTTGTCCTAGTTCCTCGCTTGTTTGGTCCATTATGTGTGAGTATACTCCGGTTATATGTGTATATTCGCGTTTTATCTTGTATATCGCTTGCATTGCATATAGTCCCAATACTATTAAAATACCCGCTATAAAATAAATAAATTCCATTTTTTGTGTTTTAGAGTTATTATATGGAATAATATATGGGGTTTCGGTTGGGGTTCCAACCTATTTTATAAAGTAATTTAGAATGTGGCTATGTATCGTATATACGTATAGAAATATAGTGGTGTGTATAGGGGTTTAAGCGTTAAAAATCATCTACTGAATCGTAAACTTTGATATATTCAACGTTTCCTTCAAAAGAGGTTCCACTCCCCCCATAACCTTTCCCAAGCCATACTTGGTTAAGTCCTAACATAGTAAAAGTGTCTGCTTGTGTAAGTACAACTTCCCCATTTAATTTGACTTGAATATCCCCGCTTTTCCATTTGATTTTGAAGGTTGCCATTTCTGTTTGGTCGTGTGTAAAGTTTTTAAACCCTACTGTACCACCATCAAGAACATCTCCTCCGTTTGCCTTCATAAATATACTCATACGATTT
>Ga0181392_1000299_pt1 | contig 18613 bp, 20 predicted proteins | sample 15SPOviralmetaG_FD_130083 | JGI IMG/M metagenome (GOLD analysis project Ga0181392, IMG submission 130083) | Marine viral communities from the oligotrophic San Pedro Time Series (SPOT) site, San Pedro Channel, CA, USA - 15 SPOT_SRF_2010-09-15 | ecosystem: Environmental > Aquatic > Marine > Strait... | reverse complement strand
AGTCCTATGAGTTGCTTCAACTGGACAAGATGGACTATGATATATTCTACCATCAAAAATTAAAATGTCACCCCTGTTTGGAGATTCTCTCCTCCATTCTTTCATAGAACCAAGATCTTCATTTGAATCATATTCAGAACGATCATAGAACACTGTGTCACCATCTGCGTCATTTACATAATATAAAATGCCGATGTGAGGTACAGAACGGATATCAATGTGAGGACATGGATTTATAACTTTGTCACGTTTTACAAATAAATTAATCTGAGAACGTAAAATTTCTCCAGATAAATGATGTCTATTAATTAGATCTTCAATTTCAGTATGATGAACCAATGGACCAGTAAAATCAGAGCAGGAACGATTATCAATTACTAATGGATGGGCAAAAATTGACACATCATCAAATTTAGAAAATTGATCAGGATTAGTTCCTTCAACTATAGTAGATTTTGTAAATTGCCAATTGAAGTCTGGTTTAGACAAGTGGTGTTCAATAATATCTTGATTATTTTTACTCACCTGACCAGTGCATCTGTGAAATAAAACCTCACCTAACGTAGGATGATTTAATTTTGTGAGACCAATGGTCATATTAATAATGATAAATGGACAACTCCTCCACCTGGACTCGAACCAGGGACAGGGTGATTAACAGTCACCTGCTCTACCAACTGAGCTATAGAGGATTAAAGATCTAGGGGGGCGCTGCTTCTATAATGCAGATCTTTTGTACTCCCCCGTAAATTATACGCTATAATTACTATTTACAAGAATTCTGTTTTGGTGTTTATTTGGAGAATGTCCTGTGTGAAAGTATAATCCATTGAATATCACTAGTCTATTCTTCTTTGGAGATATGCGTTGTTTTTCTGTAAATTGTTCACAAAACTTTGTTTCATTGTAGATAACAGTATCTCCATCACTATCATTTATATAGAGAATAGATGCATAGTGTGGATAAGTAAAATCTTGATGAGGATCATGCATTGAATTTTCTGGTGATATGAGAGTCATATCAAACCTACTGCGGTAACAACTATTTTGAGAAAATCCAAACGTTTGTTCTACTTTCAAGATATATGGAATCATAAAACTTGAATTTGTGTTTTGAAAATCTAAGTTTCTTTTTGGATCATGAGTAGTAAAAGCAAGTCCATGACGCCATGGAGACTCTGGAGTATCCATTATATGGTAAGAAGATATATTTGGTCTATATTGCCACTTACAACCAACAATGGACCATTGTTCAATGAAATCTATGTAAGATTCATCTAAAAAATTATCAATAACCTCAACATCAATCATTATACACCTCTTTGAATAAAAATGCAAGTGACATTCTGCATTCAGTACAATATCTATTAGGAGCGCCACCTCTATGTTCTAGACTGGCATTAAATAAAACTCCTTCATTTGGAGTTGGATTGACATTAATATAATCCCTATCTTTTGTTCGAATAACAAATTGACCATCCCAACTATAATCCCATTTAGAATTAATATATGTAACAACTGTCCAGGCATTGTGACCAGGGACATCATAATCATTATGCCAACCAGATTCCATACCATAGAATTGAAAGTTGGTATTGATTCTAGTTAATTCTACATTCTTTTTTATAATTTTTTTAAGTGCATATTCAACATAACGGGAGGAGTGTATAAATTTATAATTCCATCCCAACTCATTATTATTCCACTTAGTATCTTCATGTTGACCAAATAAAGGTTGTTCAGAAGTTTCTCTTTTATCCCAAACAATAGTATTATTTTTGAAATCAAATTCATCAATTAAAGTATCATAGTATGACCAAGGAAAAATATTTGATATTTGAAAAACTTCATTACAGTTAGATAGGGATTTCCAATTCATTATATACCTCCGTCAACTTTTAGCAACTGCACCATTACAAACCTTCCAAGTTTTTGCCCCATATGTTCTTCTTCCATAAAAACTTTAGTTGCTGCATGAGGAACTGCTCCAGGAAAAATAATCATTCTATTATTCTTACATTCAATCTCTATATCAAACAAAGGAAATTGTAAGTTACCTCCAGTAAATTTTTTTGGTTCGCGAAAGAACCAAGTAAGACATGTCAATCTAGAGTAATCTCTATGAACTTTATATACATCACTATCTTCATAATATGCAATTTGACTATAGTCTTTTTGAAGAGCATCGACATCATTGATTAACCAATGAGGATGATCTTCAAACAAATTCATGTTAGAAAACAATTTTCTATTTACACTTAAAATATTTGAATGCTCTCTATTCTGTGAGAAGAATGGATCCAACCACATAGTCCAATTATATTTTAATAATTGCTTATTACCATATACATCTCTATCCCATGCTCCGCCATTTTCAATGGCTGCTCGATTCATTCTTTTAGGACTACAAATGTAATCTAATTCTTCCCAAATTTCAGTTAATTCTTGTTCATTATAAAAATCATCAACTAAAACATATGGAAACTTATCCAATTCATTTGAGTTAGTAATTTTCATGACAAAATATCCATATTAAATGACAATGTTTTTCGTACTACGTCACTTTTGTGAACAGTAACTCCATGAAGTGCTGTTCCAGGAAAAAATAATATTGTACCTTCTTTCACATTAGGATAAAATAAGTCATGAGTGGAAAAGTTTTTAAACAGATGTAATACTTTATTACTTGCGAAATTGCTATATCTATTGAAAAAATAAAACTTAGAAAAATCTACGCCATCATTTAATACTATTGTAGCACCAATATCAGTTCTATGATCATGAACTTCCTGATAATATCCTCTCTTGTAAAGATTTATCCATGGTTTATAAATTCTTACATCCACTTTTTTATTCCATTCTTCTGAAAATTCATCAATAGATGGTTGAATTAACTCAAGAATTTCCTTTGAATCAATCTCAATTCTATCAATCAAACATTCATCACCCCAACTGAATGGTGAGTTATCAACATTAGTTTGATAATCTACATATTCTTTTATTTGCTCTAAATTATTTACTTGGTAAGACCAATAAAATGAAGATAGGAAAGTGGGATAAAACATAGTAAAACTTATAGGAGTAGGGGGACTTGAACCCCCACGAGATTAATTCTCAACAGATTTTAAGTCTGGTGCGTCTACCGATTCCGCCACACTCCCATCAATATAGAGTAGACCAATTTGTTTAGAGTTACAAATTTCCCAGGTAGGAGGATGAAAAGCACAATACTCATTAAAAGTAATTTTCATCTCTTTATCAGTCAACCCACAGTTTCTTGCTGCCTTTGGCAAATTCCATTTTGCTGACCAAAGGTTTTCCATTGACTCACGAGTTTCAGGACGCATTTTCCTCCATAAATTGTTTCTGAAATTCCTCTACTTGATTTTGAATCTCATCAGGAATGGGAGCAACTTCATTTACAGGAACCATCAATACAGATTTTCCATCAGAACGAGTAATTTTCCAACAAACACGTTGATTATCTGTGAGATCTAAAAGAAACTCAAGATTATCTTCTGCTTGTTCAAGTGTAATTCCAATTGGTCCAATCATTTTACAGCAAAACAATAAGTAATCATATCAGGATCGAGAATGTTTTCAATCTCACTGACAGTTTCAGAGAAACCTTCAGAACCTTCTTCGTCCCATTTCCAGTTTACAGTTTTATCGTATCCTTCATCGTCTACGATATTAATTGATCGTTTTGAGAAATTGACAAAGACGTGTGCTAGTTTAGCGTCCACTGATGACTCCTGACTACTTATGTAGTATAGCAGGCGCGAGGTGCCCTGTCAAGGGTCAATTAATAAAGACTGTCCTACCAAGGATAAGAACTGCTGCTTTCGCTTCTAGGAGCATACCAGTGCCACAGGTAATTGTTGCTGCAAGACTTGCATTCATTACAAGCGCACCTGCCACTACATTAACATTATACAGACCAGTAACAACATTACAGTTATATCCTGTTGTTCCACATGTAAGTGAATATGGTCCAAGTGGATTGGCAATGGTATATCTGGGAATAGCATCAGCAGATAAACCAGGTGTCATCACTGTTTCAACAGAACCACCAACAAATCTACGAATACCAGTAAGTGCTTTAGGAATAGGAGAAGGTGGAGTATTAATCATCTCTACTAAGTGTGGTGTAACAAGTTCAATTGAGTTATCACCACTAATGATTGTCTCTCCTGCCGAAATTGAGCACTGACCACCACTAGATTCAAATACACTGCTAGTAAATTTAGAAGATAAAGATCCTACATTAAATTCTGCACCTTGAACCTCAAATTTAGCACCAACAGTATTGATGTCTACATCAGATCCAAAACGTATAGTGTGTTTTTGTATATTACTGTCCTTAGATTCACCTTGAGGATCTGCAATTGTAGGAGAACCTTCAGCACCAAAGAAGAATCCACCACCAACTTCAATATGACAGTTGCCAGTAATTTTTAAGTGGTAATCCCCTTCAACAGTAACAGTCTCTGCACCGTCAACAATTTCACACCTATCCCCGTGAACTTCGCTGGTATAATTACCAGCATATGATGTATGATCTGCAATCAATGATCCGCTATCACCTTTATTATCATTTGCTGATTTTACAGAGGATGCGACTTGCTTCTCAAGTTCCTCTGCATCCATATCTGGATTCTGTTCACGGATTGCTTTTCGAGCAACATATTTTGCATTTTCATTCTGATTTATTTTTACAGAAGTTGATGTTGTTCCACTTGCAGTTTTCTTTACACTTGCCTGACGACCAGGTGTACCAACAAACATTTCATAAGAACCATCTAACCAGGTTTTAGCGGCAGTTAGATAAGGATCTGCTTCACTAAAAATGTTATCAAAAAGTCCACCACTGTCATTAGAACCACCACAAGTTCCTCTACTTTTTCCTCGAATTTTATTAATTTTATCTAGTTCTTCGGGAGTACAATGAGTAACACCAAATAAAGGATACCAACCTACAGTATCTTTACCACCATCAGGTGTACGATCACAATTACTACCAGCAAATTTAATAAACAATGCAATCAAACCAGTAATACTGGTGATACCTTTTTTAAGAAGATCGGTTCCTGCTTCAAAGATTTCACTACCTGCTTTCCATGCCTCAATGATTTCCAATGCTTGACCAACACCATCAACAATTGTTGTAACTCTGTCAACAATTGCAAGAACTTCATCAAGAAGTTTCTGGACTTGGCAGATAACAGAATCAATGGTTGCTTGTACTCCTTGTAGAACCATCGATGCTTTATCAATAATCCCATCAAGAAAATCTTCAAGGAAACCAAGAACTGTGCCAATAGGATCCTCAATGAAACTAATTAATTGAGCATCAATATTACAGAGAGACTTAAGAATTGTTGATACTGCTGCCTGAATAGCAGTAAAAATAATAAATGGAGCACCAGTTGCACCACCAAGAAGATTAACAAGTTCTAATTGTTCTGCAAGATTAGCAAGTGATTGCCTCATAGCAGAAACTACTTGTGCAAATACACTACCTAAAAAGTTTTGAAGTCTTACTGTAAGTTGTTGTGCAGTAACTAACTTACCAGTAACAATATCCATGAAGTCACCATCTTCTGCACGAATAAGTAACCCAGCATGATCAGCAAGATCTTCTAAAAGATATGATAACTTATACTCTAATGTTTTCCATGGACCACCAACACCATTTGCAGCAGGAATTGGTTTTTCTGGATTTCTAGGTTTCGATGCATTACCACCACTACCATTAATTCCAGATTGACTTCCTACATTATTAGGAGAACCAGGACCAGAAGTTTGAGAACTACGATTCTCTCCTTTCTGATTAGGAAGATCTACTGTGTTATCTTGCTTTGCTCTATGGTATCCTTCTTCCTTAGTGGATGCCATACTAGAGTTAGGATTACCAACTGCCATGGTTGCCATATTGACACCCACACCAGGTTCCATCTTCTCACCAGTGAAGGCAAACTGCTTTACATCTTGAGTCTCAGCAGATTTTTTAACTCTCATCACACCGATAACAATCGGCATCTGTGCAGATTCTCCATCCATGAAGAATCCCATAACAATAGCACCAGGTTGTAGTTGACCAGAACTTTCACCCTGACCATCATTACCTGGTTGGCATGTATGTTGTAATACGGTTGCCCATGGAAGATTATCGGTTGGAAGATCCGATGTTGTTCCACCTCTCACATTAGTATAATACCCAAGAACTCGAACGCGAACACGTCCAAGTTCCATAGGATCTTCATTGTCTTCTACTTCACCAACCCACCAGAAGAATCCATCTTTACCGACAAAATTTACTGTAGGTTCATTAATAATACCGTCAATTGTAGGCATCTTAAATTTTTATCCTTACGATTTATTTATTAAGGTAACCAAAATCTTCCAAATACTTACGAGTTAGTGGTGTTGGATCATATACTTCCCACATGTTACCACCAGCACATGCTGCTAATGCATTCATTGTCATGTTTTCAGTTCTACCTGCCCAACCAGCTTCTGCTTCCCATGGTAATGCTGATTTAGGATATGTACGCTCTGCTAATACACGCCAGATCATTGGAACTTCATCCTCTGGCATAATAATAGCAATGAGTGAGTTATCAATAGTTCCCGCCATACAATCCTGTGCTGCGTGCCATCCTTCATGTCTCATCACCATCATCAGAGTACCTGGTTTACCCATGTAGTCCTTATTCAGGAAGAAGTTATTGGATACAGTATGGTATACACCACGATGTCCTGCAGGGAAATACTTACTATCAGCAAGGAATACACCTACACCAACTTGATTGAGTGAGTGTAACATATTATGAAACTCACCAGTGACACTCGTGAAATCTTCAGTGTTATCATACTCCGATGAGATGTCAAGCATGGAGTTTACTTTCACTACATCATCGGTGCATTCACCTAACAGCATACATCCCATAGAGTGCATGGTATTGTAGTCAGTTTCTTTAATCGGTTCTGCTTGAGCGGGAATAATAATCGCGGTCGCTGCAAGTGCAGCAAGAATTGCATTAGTTAGTTTCATTTAGTTTCATTTCATAGATACCAATTTCGTTTATACTCATCATATTGAAGGAGAGTATAACTCTTTCTTTATCATTAGTGTTTGGATTTGCATAATGTAAAAGTTGAGAAGGGAAGAAAACGACATCTCCCTCTTTAACATTAGGATTGTAATCCATATGATCCCCAGAAGAAAACTCTGTAAAGGGACTTAAAAAAGTTGTAGAAGAATGTATATTGGGATTATAATCCACATACAAAACTGCTGCCCAACCATTCGATCCATGATTATGGACACAATGGTGATCACCTTTTCTTGCTCGCTGCGTCCATACATTTCTGATGTATGCAGCATGTCCAACATCTTTTCTGAATTGTTGTAGAACTGGTTCTATAAATTCATCAAAGATATCAAAGTAATTTGACTTAGATTTATCTAAGTAATCCGATGATACTGTATCGTCTTCCCTATCATAAGGTGGCAATGCACCTAACAAAATAGGTTTGTAGTAAGACCAATTAGGTACAGTATATTGTAATATAGGAATCTTAAATGGATGATGTATTGTCATAATAATTAATTCATGGGCGAAGAGGGGATCGAACCCCCGACAATCTCCGTGTAAAGGAGGCACTCTACCGCTGAGTTATTCGCCCTTACGAGTAAAACGATAGAGTTCCGTAGAACCCCATACCATTTTACCTGTTTTTAGGTCTAGACCTCGATCACAAGTATGTAGTTTGTCACCATAAGCATGGATTTCAGAGATTACTTTATCACCCCTATAACCAGTACAATTTTCACCGATTATTTCTCCATGCCAAACTTGACCGTCGAACGTAAACAGTATATCACAGTCTTCGTGTCTTGTCCAGTCTAGATGATAATTTTCTACAATAACTTCGCTGTCAGAGAGATAAACAAATTTATGATTCTTTTTCCGATAAGGACTACTAGGGCCCTCACATCTTTTAAAATTCATTGATTGGAAACCCTCTTCATGAGACTTCCAAATAATCTCGACAGAAACCCAATTTGTAGGATCTGATTGTGCTTGATACTTATTTGTCCAATGACCTATCAAACATTCTTCAAGACTCATAGCATCTCTCTCAACCCCTACATGGTTATTCTAAATTAAAATAGTTTTCTTGTCAAGTCAATCTTCATAAACCAAACATTCTGGTTCTGAAGGATTTTTATCACAGAATAGTTCTATGTAACTAGGATCATGATGATCTCCTGCTTCAATCTCTTCTTTATGATTTTCAGCATAATCTTCCAATTCATGCAATTCACCTTCAATGTGGCGACGTTGCTGTGGAGATGTAGACGAGTCGTCTAAGATCTCTTTATCTTTTTTAATGTGTTGCTCGATACTTTCCATAGTACTTCTTTATACAAATAATATTTAGGTAGACCGCCTTGGCACAGAATCTTTCAATAACAAGGCTTCCGTCATCATTGTAGTGCCCATAATTTTATGTGTCAATCCACCAATGACATATCTTCCACTGTACTTTCTATCTATATCCGTAGTAGTATTCCTTTTATAGGTTGCAGGCAGAATTACTTTTATCCCTGATCCTGCATACAAATCAAGGTTGCCAGGAACTGTAATCATCAATTTAATATTTTTTAAGGATTCAATTCTCATCCATTGATATGCTTGAAGTTCTACTAGTTCTTCATAATTTTTTTGAGGATTTTCTTGAAATTTAGGATCAAAAATTTGATTTGATAATGAAGTATATCTCACTCTTCTTGGATAGTTGACAATTTCTTGAATTGACTTATCCATAATTGATAATGGATTGACTGATCTTTTTTCACCTAAGTGTGACATTTTTGGCCACATTTCAGAAATTCCATAACGATAAGCATCAACTGACATATCAGTACTCAACCCCATCTTAGATTGTGTTACAGTGACAGGATCAAACCCAATACTAAACCCAGACCACGAACCATGGCGCAATCCAGATAAGAAGTCTCTTTCTTCTGGAAATACAACAGATTCAATTTTAAATTGATCACTTTCCGCTGTACCTGATTGTTTTGTACTGTACACATATGTGTACAATTTAGTTTCACCTGTAGTAAAATTAGTCTTTGACTCAGATTGTTTATTTACATTATCAATAATTTTATCGATAGACTTAAAATTAAACCCTAAAGAATTTTCATAGAAAATAAATCCATTTTGAAGAGTGCCACCTTTTCTTGCCTTTCTCACAGACCTTTGTGCAATCCAGTAAATGCAATCGAATGGTCTCCAATTTGGTGATACAAATTGTTGCTTATTTACACTCTCTTCAACAAATACACTCTTTTTAGTTTTTATAAATCTACCATCTGTACGTAAAAGTTGCTCTACAATACTAGAAGACTCTGTGGATTTAAATATAACTTCACTATTTCCAAATACATTGTTGATTTCATTTTTAAAAAATTCATCACTGGCACAATTTACGATAAATGAATCTGCTGCCGCCATCCTGGTTCTTGCTTCAATATCATAAGCTCTTAAATTATAGGATCTATCAAGAATTGTCCCTTTAATCTGAATCCTAAACAATTCAGATCCAGTCATGGCACCAATAAATCCAGAACCATCGTTAAAAATAAGTTTTGCTTCTATAGTTGATGAAGTAATACTTTCGTAAATTTCCATACCTACAATAAAATCGTAGATATCATCATTACCATCATCACTCTGAAGTTTTTTACCATCTCTAAAGACGTTTACTTTTACCTCAACATCTCCTGCCTCAGATCTTTTAATCGTCATTTAAGTATACCTCTCAAAGGATTAAGAGTGGATTGTAAAGTTGATGCAATTGATTTCGTAGGACTAGATCCTCCTCCTACCATCATTGGTTGATTATTGTTAGAACTTGACATTGCCACCTGAACTGCTTGTTTTGCTGCTAGTATTGCTTGACTATTTACACCATTTTGTTGTGCAATAGCAGAGAGAGCAGTCTGAATCATTTGTTGACTTTTTTCGGTTATAGTATTACGAGCATTATTTCTTTCATCTGTTTGTGATTGAATTGATGACTGATTTGTTCCTGTTGGTGGAAGGAATTTACTCTCAGGAGCAGAATTACCACCAGCACCAATTCTTAATCCAGTAGCACTCGATGCTTTTCCTCCAGTGATACTCGCTATGATTGATTTTGCTTTTGGTGATAATGGTGCTCTTGGTTTACCACTATCCATATCAAAACTAGAACCAGTTCCTCCATTACCAGTAGAAGGACCATAATCACCAGCACCATATCCACCACCAGTGCCACCATTCTCAATTTCAGCAAGTGAATGTTTGACATCTTTATTACCAGCAGTATTAAAGAAGTGATTTTTATATTTAACTACATTGACATTTTGTGAGGGGTCATTAAATGCAGAACCAGTTCTAAATCCAGTAGAAGCCATTAAGTAGTTAATTTGTGCTGCTTGTAAACCTTCTGCTTCAAGAGTTCCTCTGAGATTTGCAGGATTTCTTGCCATTTCAATTGCTTCCTTGGCAGATTGCATCTGTGCCGCTGATCTACTATCATTAATACTACCACTACTAACAGGTTCATATTGATGTCTACCCATAATAACACCAGTCACAGACTTATCATTCGCCATAAACATTCCAGGTCCAACTTTTCCTGATTGAATAAGTCCTGCCCTGTTCAATACAGAACGAGCAACAAGTGACATACCAATCTTACCTTCACCACCTGCTTCTGCAAGAACTAAACGTTGTAGTAAAGCATATTCACTACTATTCATCGCTCCTGCTTTCTGAGCTCCTCCACCATTTGCACCTGCACCAGGACCAACTTCTTTAAGTAGAGGAGGATTTGACATACCCATAAATTTCTTCATCATCTGACGAAGTTTATCTCCACCCGTACCATCTTTTTCATTTCTGGATAATTTATGCAAGTCAGAACGCTCACCAGTACCATTCCAGAATTGAGGACCATAGTTATCATGAGGTGATCTACCATCTTTGTTTGACGCTGCTTCAGCGTGCGTCATAACTCTTTTTACGGTAACATCAGATGGTTTCCATCCCCAACCTTTAGCAACAACCGCTGCTTCTCCCATCAAACCATCAAGTTGAGGTTTTGTTGGTCCGTAACTCTCCCAATTCCAATCTTTCATGGCAGCAATTGAAAGACCTACATTTCCTGTGTTCCTGTAGTATGTGTGAGCACCATGTCGATCATATGGTAAATGCTTATATAATGTACCATCACCTTGAACAGTAGTGTGATAAGGACCTGCCTTCCAATTATGTCTACTAGCAGTCCAATGCAAATAAATCTGTTTATTTAAATTGCCACCATTTGAAAAACTAGGAAGTCCACCACCTTGAGACATAAATTTAGACTCAGGTGCAAAACTAGGCATAACATTCTGAGACTTAGGTTCTTTAAAACCCTTTCCTGGATTAAATCCACCTTGGAATCCATTCACCATTCCACCGATGTCAAATCCTTGACTCTTCGCTTCACCCATCCTTTTAGAAGTTAGGTGGGGTTGTGTTTTTGTTCCAGGAGTATTAAGAGGAACGACGAAAGCTCCCCCATTTGCCTTTCTAGCAACATATTCACGTCCGTGTCCGATAAACGAGGTCGATCTCCCCCCGTCCAGTGATACGGGATATCCTGATTGTGGTCCATTAATAAATCCTCCTGATGCTCTTTGGGGTAGTAGATTTACTTTACCACCTTTAGAAAATCCTTCAGGTTTATTTGCTGGTTCTTGACCATCTTCTACTTCGGTAGCAGTAGTTTCACCGTCTTTGAGATAGTTATATGCTTTAACTCCAGCAAAAGTACCCGCTGCTGCAAGTCCAAGAGCTAAACCTCTACCTAATAGTCCTCTTCTTCCTTTAATAAGATTATTACGAAAGAAAATTAATACGTTACCAAAATCGGTAATAATCCTAGTTGGATTGGCTAACCAGCGAAGACCTAATAATAGTGTTCCAAGTCCTGTTAATCCTCTTACAAGTCCCCCTATTCTTTCCCAAGGACTAGAATCATCTGATAATAAAGTGTATAATCCTTCAATAGTATTAACTACACCAAATTTTGCTACATCAAAGATGAAAGTTACTAACTTAGAGATAGCGTCTATGATATTTTTTACTTTCTCTCTATTAGCAGGATCTCCCAACCATTTTAGAGCAGGGATTATAATAGCAACCTTTAATAACCCACCCAACATTTTCATCAACCCCTCTATAAAACTAGGGGTTTTAAACATTTCACCTATTGATCCACCAGTCTTCTTTTTCTGCTTCTTTGCTTTTGTATATTGAGCATCAAAGTCTTTTCTAGTTGCGGTTGACGCATCTAGTCGTGCAAGTTGTATTTTTTTTAGATCACCAAGAATTTTTCCAATAGAATTTACTGTTGCACCTAAATTATTGACAGCAATAGTGTTTTTATGGATTGCTTTTACAGAAGCATTGGCACCATCTCCTCCAGATGGATCCTTTACCTGTACAAACTTGTAGAAATTAATTTTTGTGCTTTTTTGTATAGTTGCCATTATCGCATTCTAGTTTGCAAAGATGTAGGAGTTGCTTTCACAACACCTCCCCCAGTATTTATTGGTACTGCTTGAGGAATAGGAACAACCTTTTCTATAATCATAGGAATAGGAATGAACTCCATAGTCTGCTCCATAGCATACCTAGCAGAAATACCACCCTCTCGGAATGCTTGTTGAGTCGCATTCTGCACTACACCAAGTGCCTCAGGATTAACTCCTAATTCCGACGCGATCTGTCTCAAAGAACCTATACGATCATTACCAAATGCACCAGTGACAGATTTAATAATACTACCCATACCAAAGTTATTGGCAATATTACTTACTTGAGGACTAATCATATTAAGTCCACCTTGTAAAGCACCTCCAAAGTTTCCACTTATAACATTCGATGCAATACCTCCAAGAGGACTATTCATAAAATTACCAACTTGACTCATAACCCCACTTACGCCAGGAATCATTCCTAACATCGACATAGGATTACCAGTAGCAAGTGTATTAATACCTGCCATGATAGGTGCAGCACCAGGAATAAAGGATGCAGCAGTTCCAAGCACCTGCCCAACTGGACTTTGCATAACACCACTGACTGCATTACCTACACCTTTAAAAGCATTACCAACGTTTTTAACTACACCACCAAGGAACATTTCTTGTTGGGGAACTTCTTGTCCTGTAACTTCTTGGAATGTATTTGGTCTATGTAAAAACTCCCAGATTGCAGGACCAGAATTCCATACAGCACCAATAGTATCAAAGATTGGTTTGATACCTTTGTCATAAACATACCCTGGAAGGTTACTAACAATTTTCCAGGTTTCATCAATTGCCTTGATAGCAGGTTCAATATATCCCATGATGGGATCAATAATCATCTGCCCAATTTCTTTTGTTTTTGCTATTGCTTGACTAATCTTTTTGCTAGTTGCAGCACCAACAGATTTCAACATCTCAGGAATCTGTGTCAGTGGTGCTCCAAGCATCACTAACAATGAACCCAACTTGCTAATTGCTTCTCCTGGTCTGAATCCTACTACAGCATCTCGGATTCCTTCAACTAAACCTCTGACTTTATTAAATGCCCACGAAACTGCTGCTTCAGCAGAAGTTTTAATAATGGACATCAAAATAGGAGCACCCTCAGCAAAAATTTGCCCAAGTCCTTTAGCACCAGATAAGATCGTGTCAAAGATAACTTTGACTAACTCTTGTGGACCATTAACAACATATTTTTGAAAGGCTTCCCACATTGCTTCACGCCATGGTTTCGAGACTTCCATCATATGAGTGAAGAAATCTGCTGCAGCACCACTGGCATAATTCCACATGTTCATCATAGAGCCCCAGGCACTACTCATAACATCTTGACCGATGTTTAGGAATGTTTCCCAGGCACCTGCCCAGAAATCTCCATTCATAATATAGTCATTCCAAAGAGTTTTTATACCACCAACAAGTTTCTTGCCCATAGCACCAAGGTCGGCACCTAAGTTTGCCTTACCTAGCATCAGGTCATATAAGTATCCACCGATTGCCTCACCTGCAATGCCACCAAGCATTGCACCAACAAATGCACCTAAAGGTATTGTAATGGGTGCTGCAGGACCACCCAGAGCACCTATAGCGCCACCTGCCCAACCACCTAAGAATGTACCAATACCATCACCAACACCCATCATGAGCGATTTGGCGATAGACTCACCCATGATCCAATTTAAGGCAGCAGTCAGTAAACCACTTATAAGTGGTAACTTAAATGCACCAATTAATTTCTTTAATCCTGTTACACCACCTCTTCCGATAACTTTCAGGAAGAAACGATGCGTTGCCCTAGTTATATTTTTACCACCATATTTAAAAACCTGTCCAGTAGCTTTCTTACCAACCTGTTCACCAGTTCCTTCAAGAGATTCTTTAGTGGCAACCTTTCGTGCTTGCTCTAATTGGAAAGGAGATAGTTTAGGACTAGGTTTTACTGTTGGTTTTACTGTTGGTTTATTTGCTGTTGGTTTTTGAGTAACCCTTCCTTTTTTATCAACTCTTGGTGGGCGATCACCTCGCCTTCCAAGCATATCGACCAAACCTAGAATATCACTAATTAAACTGAATGGATTCATCAGGTATTTCAACCCAATGATCCCCAACATTATTTTACCAAGACCACCCAATCTGGATATAAAGGATCCATTTGGATCTGTTAAATCGGCAAATCCATTTAAGATATTTTCAGTAAATCCCTTCGCCCAACCAAATAACTTGTCAAAGACAAACTTAGTCTTCTCTAAAAATTCTTTTAACTTATGTTTATTATTTTCGTCTCCAACCCACTTAAGTACTTCTCTAGTAATAGCAAATGTAGCTATCTTAAGTAAAAATTGTCCAATAGGACCTAAGAACTTCTCTACCCAACTAAGTCCAGTTTTAGCAACTTTCTTTATTTTACTGCCAAATTTAGGTTTTTCTTTTGCTAACTTCTTCTGCTCTACAGCATCTTCCGCTGCAGAATCTAATTCTCTTCTTTCTCTACGACGTTCTGCTTGTGCCCTTGCTCTATCATCCTTTATCTGAGCAATAGCAATCTTCTCAAAATCAGAAATAACAAATCCTATTGACGATACAGTAGAACCCAGTCTATTAACTGCTAGTGTTTGTTTTCTTGCAGCAGCTGCTACTGGATCACCTTTTGTCAGTGTTCCAGGATTTACAAATTTATAGACTTGTAATTTAGCCACTAGATCTTTGCTGCTCCTTCATTCTACGTTCCTCTTCTTTTAGGAATGTTACCAACATATTGACATATATCTCCTTCTCCCAAGGCATCAAATTATCAATATGATCAATATTCCATTTATGATGATGCATTAATGCAAAATTACCTTCATAATAAGAACGGAGATTTGTGTGAAGGAGTGCTATGCGAAAAAACTCGCTAATCCCTCAAGTTCAACCTCACTATCAACTTTAGTATTTGGATTGGTAACTGTCACTTTATGCGACAATTTAGGCATTTTTTCAAAAAATTCCTGAATCATACCAAATTGCTTACTACTTAGTTGATCAAAAAATTCTAGTAGTTCTTTTTTAGGAACAGTAGAACAATCATAAACTTGATTTGCATCAGAAATTGTTTCTACACAACTTGCTGCCATATCAAAAACTTGATCAATACCACCACCTTCATCAGAAAAATTCATAGAAACAAATGTTTCAAGACTGGGGTATCCCATTGTAATAGCAACTTCATCAGAAATTTTGATATCCTTTTTATGTCCTCTAGTTTTTACAACTTTGATTTCATCTAAAGGAATAGAGACAGTTACAGTTGTCTCTTCATCATCAGGACAAGTTACAGAAACGTCCACTGTTTCACCAACAGACTTTGTTCGAATTTGTAAAAAAACAAATTCAATATCAAATGTGGCAAGTTTTTCTACATCCGCAATATCTGTACATTCTTTGATGATGTCTTTGATTGCGGTAACAATGCTATCTTGCTCACCAGTTTCTGTAGCGAGGAGAAGAAGTTTTTCTTCTTTTACCAAAAAGGGTCTAAAATTTACCGTTCTACCATCAGAGGGTAGTTTTAGTTTGTACTTAGGTACATTTAACTTAGGTAATGCCATAGAGATTCACATCAGTAATTGTATTTAGGCAAAATTCCCAGATGATAGTGGGAACCCAGAAAATAGATTACTAGCAAAATCAGAACTATTCCTTGAAGTTTCTTTATCTGTATTATTATCACGTCTGGCAGGAACAGTAACTGATCTCAATAGACCAGGATCATCGAACTTACCAGCAGTAAAGAAACGATACCTCTCATAATAAAAACCTACATTTAAAGTCATTGACTGAGCTTGAGCATTATTTAATTGAACAGAACCAATATTATATGGATATAAATTCTGAAGTTCCCATGCAGCAGTCAATTGATACTTTCTTGCTAACAAAAGACTTGCACCTCCATTTTGTCTTATAGCACGAATCATCTTAGGATCACTAACTGCTATATCTCCACCACCTCTTTCCCATTTGTAAATATACATTCTGGGACAAGTATAATCTTGATAATACCTTGTATATTGCTCACTATCACTCGCCATCATAGTTGTCCATCTCTCAAAGAAATTTCTTGAGTATTGAGAGCGTGGCATTCTAAAGTTTATACTAATCTGACTGTATGCTGTATTTGTTGCATACTTGAATGGTGCTCCAACATAAGGTGTTTGTGCAGTAGTAATCTGTTTGCTTGGAAGATTTACAGTATCTGCATAAAAATCAAGCAACCAATCTAAATCGCCTGTCTCAACTTGCATCCTTGGACTTGCAACATTACCACTACCTTGACGCATCATAGGTGGTGTAGAAAATCTTACAGAGAATAAGTTGGTAAAACTAATAGAGTTGTCTCTGCCTTTAGTCTGAGACAAAAACTCCTGAAATGAATTATATCTTGCGTTCTGTTTATTTGGGATGCCCATTAGATTTTAAGTTCTTTCTCTGTGATTAACATAAATTCCCAACCATTATCTATACAAAACTCAGTTGCTGCTTTCCACTTTGCTTGATTTACAGCATAAGTCACAACTTCATTAATATATCTCTTAGTATTTCGTTTTTGAGTTTTTGGTTCTTTGGTTTGTTTAAAAGGTTTCACTTCGACCAAATATTTTTTCCTTGCAATTTTTACATAAAAATCTGGAAAATATCTATGTCGTCTTCCATCGACAGGAGAAACATAAGGAATAATAATCTCTTCACTACCCCATTCCTCTACAGAGGGAGTAATGTCGCACCATTTCATAAATTTATACTCCCAAGAGGAGCGATACACCACATTATTTGAATCACCTTTGTACTTCCTCGGAAAGGAAACACGATACTTACCTTGATATCTCATAAATACATAGAGGTCACATAGTATTTAGGGGTTATCTTGGCAATATATCGTTACCCACTACAAGCACCCGTATCAGGTAAAAAGGCAGTAGATAATCCTACTCAGATGGTTGACTATGTAATGTTTCAAAGAAAAAGAATAAATTATGATGACAACAGTACTAGTTATTATGGTTTAAACGTTCCTAATAATAAGGTTTCTGTAAAAAAGAATCGAGAGCGAGTATATATTGCTATGCCGCAAAACATTCAAGCAGCATATTCACCAACATATCGTAAAGTTGATATGGGTGTTGCTGGAATGGCAATGGCAGAAGGTTTGCAGGCATCAGGTGTTGAGGGTATTGTTGATGCATTACAAACAGCAGCAAGTTCGGCATTACCAGAATTTACAACTGGAGCACTAGCACAAGTTGCTCAGGGTGCTGCCAATGCCTTAGGATTAGCAGGTAATGCGGATACTAATGCACTACAAGCATTAACTCAGGGAAAGATATTCAATCCTTACTCCGAACAACTGTTCAGCAATATGAACTTTAGGACTCATAATTTTACATTTAAAATGTTTGCCCGTAGTGAGAGAGAATCTCAAGAAATTCACAATATTATTAAATATTTGAAACAAGGTGCTTTACCGATATATGGAGATGCCAAAAAGGGAAAACCTGCTCGCTTCTTTGAGGTTCCTGATAAATTTGACATTAAATTTGTTCGTTTAAGTCCTGATGGTAAAAAAATGGGTGATAGTGAAGATCTTCATTATAAGATGCATACATCAGTTTGTACTGGAATTGATGTGAACTATACTCCAGATGGTCAATATAATGCTATCAAGAATAACAATCTTGGTACTGGAGATGATAAACCCCTACAAGTTCCTGCAGTCAATGTAACTATTAGATTTACAGAAACTCAACTTGTAACTCAGCAACAAATTTCAGAGGGATTCTAAAATGGCAGGATATTTTTCTTATTTTCCTAATGTATATGTTGGAGAGGGTGTCAGAGACGACGAGGCATTTAAATATCGCCTGGTTAAAAATATTTTTAGAAAAGTTAGAGCAAGACCCGATCTAAATCAATACACAACTCTTTTTGAGTCGTATT
>Ga0181392_1000292_pt1 | contig 18797 bp, 9 predicted proteins | sample 15SPOviralmetaG_FD_130083 | JGI IMG/M metagenome (GOLD analysis project Ga0181392, IMG submission 130083) | Marine viral communities from the oligotrophic San Pedro Time Series (SPOT) site, San Pedro Channel, CA, USA - 15 SPOT_SRF_2010-09-15 | ecosystem: Environmental > Aquatic > Marine > Strait... | reverse complement strand
AGAAGCAGAAGCAAAACAAGCGCCGTCGTTACTTAGACGTTGCGCGTGCTGAGGCTGCTGCTAACTCTGAAAAGGCCACGCCTGCAGACATGAAGCAGGCTGAAGAATGGTGGGCAGAAACTATGCCTAACGTTCCGTTTAAGCGGGTTAAGGGTATGATTCGCCGTGGTGGTACAACTGCTTACGGTATTTTTGAGGCAGGTGCTGTGCAAGTATCTGACGTGGCTATTGTGGGTACAGAGTACCACGAGGCATTCCACGCCGTGTTCCAGATGTTCTTGTCTGACTCTCGTCAGGACAAGGTCATGGCAGACGCGGTGCGTTTGTACGGCAAGAAGAGCAAGGAGGCTTTGGAAGAAGACTTGGCTGAGGACTTCCGCGAGTATATGATGACTAGCGGCAAGAGCATGAACGAGAAGTCTGTGGTGCGCCGCTTCTTTTCTGAGCTTATGGAGCTTATCAACGCACTTACTAAGGAGGGCTTTTCTGGTTACCGCAAGGCTAAGTTGTTCCAGCAAATCAACCGTGGTAAGTTTAACAACGCTAGCCCCCGCGTGCGGGAGTACGCTACGCGTAACATGTTGATTGCAGAGAACCTGCCTGACTACAACGAGAACGTACAGAAGGAGCTATTGCAGAATGTGCAAGCTGCTGCCTTTACTGCTATCCGCGCCGCACAACGTGGCAAGGCCCCTGCGCCAATCATGAACTTGTACAACGACCTAAAGCAGCTCAACGCTATGAGCCGCAAGGAGTACAACACTATGGCTGAAGAGCAGGGCTTGCAGGGCATTCAACAAGAAGACCTGATTACCCAGAAGATGGTACAGCTCGGTATGCAGGCTATGATTTACCAAGCTAACAAGGTCTTGAAGACTGCGCCTAACCGTGCAAAGCTTTCTGCTCGCTACAAGCAGTTGTTTCAAAAAGACATTAAGCCTATTAGTGCTTGGCTGTCTAACCACCCAACGCTCCGCACCTTTACCAAAGGCGCACTTGATACTGAGTTTACTGCCGGTACTAACCAGCACCAGCAGAACAATGACGCGTTTGAGAAGATGAACCCGAAGGATAGCCTGTCGGCTAACGTCCGCAACCTCATCAACACTACGCCTGAGGTCAGCATTGAGCTGTCACAAAACTCTCCTGAGATTGAGTTCCACATGGCCGCTGCTCGCTTGGCAGGTCAAGAGGGTGACTTCGCTAAGGCGCAGGAGCACATTGCTGAGGTACAGAGGCTTGTCGATACCAATGCTACTGAGACTTACTTTGGTTTGCCGCAGATGATGCACGTGGACCGGGTGTTCTCGTTTATGAGCGAGCGACTTGCTAATAAGGCTACGCCTGAGGCTATGACTGACGAGCTCTTCCGCATGGGTGATTCGTACCCGCAGTTTAAGTTGCTGGGCCTGCGTCTTATGAAAGAGACGCCGGACGTGCGCGCTCAGTTCTTTGCGGGCTTCCGCCGTGGTGACACGACTGAGCTGGTGGTAAACAACCGCAAGTTTATTGATGTCAGGGGTCCATTTGGTGGTACCTTGGCTAACCATAACCGTGTGCCAATTCAGTTGCGCATGGAAGAGATTGCTGCTGCCAAGAACAAAGACCTTGTTCAAACTGCTCGTGATGCACAGGCTGCTGCACAGCGTGTACTTAAAGAGGTGGCTGACATGACACCGGAGCAGTTCGAGAAGACTGCTAACAAGTGGCTTGACGTTATCGGCTTCCAGACTATGGACCCGCAGGCTCGTGGTGTTGTTTTGGCTAAGATTGCACAAGACCCAGACGCACGCGCTAAGTTGTTTGCTAACATTGCTAACGTGCTCGGTGCATACTCTGGTGTAGCTAACGCTAAAGACGTTACGGACCTGACATCTGACAAGCTGTTTAACAAGCACTTGCTAAAGCTGTCTGAGCAGTTCCAAGCTGCAGACATGGGTGCTATTAGCACTACGTTTAACAACGTGGCCGGTAGCCGACAGTTCTCTAAGCAGGTGCCATCTTTTATCACAGAGTGGTTTGACCAGTTCCAGAACTTCCCAGAAGGTACGGACATTGAAGCCAAGCTCCGGGAGACTGTCTTCCGTGACCCACGTATGTACGCTACTAGCTACGGCAAGTTGTTGTTCCCTAACGGAGCAAGCAAGCCGATGGACATGGCAGGCATGGCTGCTGTTCACACGTACCGCCTTGGTGGTGACGAAAGCACGCAAGCTAAGTACACGGAGATGACCGAAGAGGAGTGGTTGGGTATGCTGATTTCTGCAGTGTCAAACCCTGTTGAGGTTGCACACAACAGTAAGTACCACTTCCTACCTATTACTACGCCGTCTGACGCTACGAACACTATGATGGTGCCGGCGTTTATCTACGACATGCGTTCTGATGCAGGCAAGAAGGCAGCGCGTATGCAGTTGCGCAAGACTATTAAGTCTGAGTTCTACGAGTTGCAACGGGTTCCGGGCCGCTTTACTATTGGTGAGGTGCAAGAGTACTTGAGCAAAGAGCTTGCTAGAAAGAACGAGGATGGGGAAGGTAACTTTCAGATTGACATGGCTACGCTGCCAGAGGAGCTGCTTGATGAGGCAGTGAATCGGGCAGTAAGTTCTTTTGCTAAAGAGGCACAAGAGCTTGTTGCTGACGAGAACTTTCAACGCGCTAAGCAGCGGTCTAACCGCAAAAAGTCCAATGACATGGAGCTCGCGTTGACAATGGTTGTGTCTGGCTACATGAGCAACTGGTCTACTGGTGTGGCTCTTGCAGGTACGCCGAACGAGTTTAACTCTCAGCTGAAGAAGAACACGGTGGACATGCAGAAGCGTCACAAGCATATCATATCTCCGGGCGTTGCTAACGCAGGCGTTACTGCTCGTTCGCATTTCCGTAGTGTGACGATGGTTGAGTCTGTCGAGAACCTGCAGAAGCTTTGGGAAGGACTTGACCAGACGTTTGCTCTTGACGATAACTACAAAAAGGTTGAGATTGCAGACGCGCAGTCCTACGTGAGCCTTGAGTTCTACGAGGACATCTTGATGGAGCACGGTGACTGGACCCCTGAGATTGGTGCTGCTATTGCAAAGGCCAAGAAGGGTGAGAAGTTGGACGCTAGCGACGTGAAGTTGTTGCGCCCGTACAAGCCGTTCTACTACGCTCGTCAGTTTGATGCTGACCTAGGCATGTCTCGTTCCTACCAGATTAAGAACTCTATCATTCCTGTGGTGGGTGCTCTTAGCCCTGAGTTTAAGAAGTTCGAGGACTGGATGCGCGCATCTGGTGTTGACCAAGTGCAAATGGGAACGGCTCACAAGGTGGGTCAGCACAAGAACAACATCCCACTGCGTAACGCAGAGGGTGAGTTCACTGGTGTTGCTCCTACTAAAGAAGAGAAGGCCGCGTTTGACGAGGAGTTTGTGTACGAGCTGCCTATGACGGGATACCGCAAGCAGGTTAACGTTACCGACCACTGGCATTCTGACTCTGAAAACAAGCTCGCTAGTCAGCTCGAGAAGATTGTTACCGCTGCTGCTGTCCGTAACATGGGTGAGGAGGGTGCTCGTATCTCTAACGAGTTCGTCCAAACTATGGACGAGATTTACAAGGAGCAGTACGACAAGTTCTTTGACCAGTTCAAGACTGAGAACGGAGAAGTTAACAGTAAGGAGTTTGCTGAGTGGTTGCTTAGCGAAATGGCTGACGACGAAGTCACGGACTCTAGCCGTAAGCTTATTGAGGCTGGCATGTTTACCGCGCCTAGCGTGGTTGGTGCAGTGCGTGGCCGCATCTTCTCTGCTGTGCAAAAGGAGGTAAACACCATTCAGGTGAACGGTGGTACGCAGGTGCAGGTGGCTAGTCAGTTCTTCCGGACTAACAAGAACCGCTTGTTGCCTATGCGCAAAGAGGGAGGCAAGATTATGCCAGCACAGATTGCTGTGTCTAAGGACAGTTTGCCTAAGAAGTACCGGGACATGACCATCGAAGAGATTCGTGCCAAGGCTCCCGAGGTGCTGCAGTCTATTACGCTGCGTATCCCGTCTGAGTCTATCAACTCTGGCGCACTTGTCGAGATTGTCGAGTTCTTGCCTGACGGTATGGACGGTGTGATTGTGCCAGACGAGTTCGTGACCCAGATGGGTTCTGACTTTGACGTGGACAAGCTGTTCTTCCAGTTCCGTGCTAACGACAACAGCAAGCAAGACAAGCTGTTTGACCTGATGAAGGAGGTGTTCGAAGACGAGCGCAACCTCAAGTACATTATGGCACCGCAAGGATTTGACACGTTCTCCGCTAAGGCAAAGAGCAGGCCTATTCGTACGCAGAAGGCTGAGCGGCAGATTGTACACAACCCTCTCTCGCTTACCACGCACATTAGTATGCGTAGCGACAACATGGCTGGTGTGGCACTGAAGGGTAAGGCTGCTAACCGCAACATTATCTTTGAAGACCTCATCCGTAACGGGTTTGTTTACAGCTCTCCCATTACTGTCAACGGCAACGGGGCAGGGTTTGACTACCGCACGGTGTCTGACACTAACAAGAACATCCACTCCGAGTCTGTGGCTGCTGCAATGGACGGCGCTAAGGACCCGGTGTACGGTAAGCTTGGTATTACCGACGACAACTTTAGTATGTTCATGGAGCTCGTCATGCTTAATGACGGAGACCTTGACGCAGCTATTGACCTTGTACAGTCTGACGCAATGCGCATGGAAGGCGCAGGCCACATTCGTATTATGAATGCATCCAACGACACTGTTGTGGTGATGGCTCAGACAGAAAAGGGTGAGAAGTTCTTGGAAGCAGCTGCTAACAACAGTAAGGAAAGCTCTGCTAAATACCACCCAGAGAAGTTCCAATTTACTGTACGTGGTAGCAGTAACTTGAACACCAGTACCAGCGACATGGGTACGCTCATGGCAGGTATCGGTACTTGGCGTGAGCAGGTTAGCGAGCCAATGCGTCACATCAATAAGGTGATTCGTCTGGATAAGAAGAACGTTAAGAACGACATTGAGTCGGTCATGCTGACTGGCTCAGGCAATGAGGACTTGGTGCATGGTTCATTCTTTACCCCGGGCAAGCCGCACACTTCTGAGACTGAGACTAAGGGTGAGTTCGCAGCGGGTCTGCCAATTAAGAACCGCATGAAGGATATGTTCAATGAGACATCTAAGCTCTTGAACGATTTGGGTGACGGCTACTTGACGTACCTAACTATGCACTCAGAGGGACGCCTTTCTCGCGGACTGAAGATGGCGCAGTGGGACGCGTTCAAGCGTAACCAAGCGGCTTTTATTCACACCGACAAGAAGACGTACACCGCAATGGGTGAGCGTAAGAACATGTCTCCGGGCTTGTTGCCTGAGAACAAAGAAGATTGGAGTCTCGAGAACTGGCTGCGTTACTTGCGCACTAGCGACGAGGTTAAGGACAACCCCGCTTTGGGACGTGTTATCAGCAAGCTGCTGGTGCAGCCCAAGCCGTACGAAGTACGTGGTACCTTCTTCGACAACATTACGCTTGTTGGAATTAGCGATGAGGTTGAGTCCCGTCAACTGTCCGAAGATGTACAGGAGCTGTACGACTCAGACAACGACGACCTCGTGTCATTCGTTGAGGCTATCGACACGTACGAGGCGCAGCGTTCTGGATACGGTATGAGCCAATCTCGTTTGACCGGCATCTTGCCGAGTGACATTACTATGGCTATTGCACGCGCTACGGGTGCACATGGTAAGACGGACGAGGCTATGAATGCTGAGCCTAATGCTATCATGCAGGAGGACATTTGGAATCCTAACATCCCACGTATCAACAAGCCTTTGTCGGAAGCTGTTGCGCAGGTGGCTGACAGCGGTATGGTGGGTGTGTTCCGTACTAACGACGGCTACATCATCTTCCCGACGCACGAGCAAAACGGTGAGATTGAGTGGGGTTCCGCTAAGTCTCCGAACGAAGGGCAGAAGTTTAACGGTAAGCGCAAGCTGGAAGGTTTCCAAGTTCACGAGACTTCTAAGAAGAACGACAACTGGTACTCTAAGTTAACGTACGGTCCTGAGTCGTCTCGTGATGATAAGATTGAGCACCTCAAGAGCCGGTTCCGTAAGGCTGGTATTCACGTGCAGGTTGAGTTTGATAGCTCGTTGCCAGAGAACGGCCGCGTGGTTATTGACAAGGGGGCTGCTAAGATTACCCTGCACCCTGACACGCTGCAAGGCGACACTATTGCACACGAGTTCGGCCACATCTTGGTCGAGGGCTTGGGCTTTAGTAACCCACTAGTGCAGCAGGGTATCGAGGAACTGCGTGACTCTGAGCTGTGGGCACAGGTTGAAGAGGCCTACCCTGAACTAAACGACCGCGACCTTGGTATGGAAGTACTTGTTACTGCCATTGGCCGTAAGGGTAGTGAGTTGTTTGAGGAGCAGAAGAACCAGTCTAAGTTCAAGACTATCTACAACCGCATCATGCGGGCCATCGGTAAGCTGTTCGGCATCACGCCAAAGGCTACTGAGCAGCTCGCTGAAAAGCTCATGTCTGGTGACATCACCGACATCAGTCTTAACAACATTGTTACCGAGCAGTATCAGCGTCGTACTAACACGCTGCAGACTGCAATTGAGGACTCTCGCCGTGAGATGGCTGAGCATTTGCAGAACATGCGCCGTCGTGGTGGCACGTCTGAAGAGGCGCAGGATGCACTGAACCGTGCATGGGATTTGGAGAAGCGCTTAAAGAGCAAGGCTACCAACGGCGTGAAGATGGCTGCAGTTAAGAACGCAGTAGAAGACGCTACTAACCTGAGCTTTACTGTAGTCGAGTCTCTTGAAGACTACATGACTAATGCGGATAGCAACATCACTCGTCCGGGCATGCGCCCTAAAGAGCAGGTGCTGCTTGACCAAGCATACACTCTGCGTGAGGAGATGAACCGTCTCAAGCTTGCCATCGCTTCGTTCGACGGTATCGAGACTGTGGGTCCTGCACAGAAGAAGTTGTTGGGTGAGCTCATGCAAGCTCGTAACGAGATGGAGCGGGCGTATGACCAACTCGACCAGTTTGCGCGTGAGGCTATCAGTAAGAAGCTGATGGGCCAGTCTACGGACAAGGCACTGACCGAGGCTGACCTTGATGGCATTAACGTGTTTGACTTGTTCGACCACGCCAAGACTCAGCAGCTGGCTAAGGACTCTACCGCTGTAGGTAGTTCAGCGCTCGGTGGCGCAGAGCTTAAGAATGCTGTCATGCAGCTGTCGCACAAGCTGGCTTCTGGCATTATGGACTCATCTAACTTTGATTCTAAACAGGACGCCGCTAAGGTGAACCGATTGTTAGACAGTGTTAGTGTGCCGTTGGATAAGCTGATGACTGCAGACGGTAAGTATCTTATCACTGAGTTTAGCCGCGAGTACTACGAAGCACGTGAGAAGGCGCGCCGTCAGGGTCCGCTTGCTCTTGCTAAGTTTGACGCCGCTAACACAGAGATGGAGCAGACGCAACAGTACATGAATGAGTTCGGTATCGAGCACTCCATGAACATTGAGTCTCGTGTCTTTGAACTTAAGAACCGCCTGCGTAACCCACAGTTGAACAACGCGTTGATTCGTAAGCAGTCTCGTGAGCTGGCTACTGAGCTAGAGCACATGGCTTTGGACTTCCCTAAGTACCACACCGTTGAGGTAGCTGAAGGTTTCCAAGTTGCATACGAGGAAGCCAAGCGCACACAAGAGGAAGAGATTGCACGTATCGATGCCGCACGTGAAGCTGGCGAAGATTACGATAAGGATTACGATGCAGTCAATGCATTGAACGCGTTTGTTGCTGAGCACGCAGTTGCCATGATTGATGGCACTGCTACTCCCATGCGTGGCAAGTTTGCCAAGCACACTGTAAAGGATGAGTTCCAAAACAAGAACTTTGACGGTAAGGCTAAGCCTAAGGCAGAGCACGTTAACGCTGAGTGGACTGCTGCTAGCGATGAGGTCAAGACTGCGCTGAACGAGCTGAAGGAAGTCTTTACTCAAGCTACTGGTAGCCATGGCCAGCGGATGATTGAGCGTGGCTACGTTCCAACTTACAAGAGTCACAAGGGCGAAGGCACTACTGAGGGTCTTAAGCGGAAGGCTGAGAAGCTGCGTGAGAAGATTGACTTGCTCACGGATAAGAAAGAACGCGACAAGCTCGTTAGTGAGCTCAAGGATATTGAGCACATGATTGGTAACGAGCAAGGCGTTGACTCACAAGGCAATCCTATTTACACCACGAGCAATGGTGCATGGACGTTCGCACACAAGAACAGCGAGTTTGAAGGGTTTGCTGACGACGACGCGTTTAAGAACAACATACGTCAGTTCGTCATTGACAGTCATAAGCAAACAGGTCGCCGGTCTCTCGAGGCTGTTGCGTACTTAACGCGAGGCTATCTTGCTGATAGCAAGGTGGTTGACAACAAGCACACCTTCGGTAAGAAGGGGGCAGCTTGGAAAGCAGGTGGCAACTCTAATATCATCAAGACGTTTGACGCGTTCTTTGAGGGTACGATTGCTGACAACTGGCGCGACAAGAGCTCGCTTGACTCGTTCGCTGATGGCGTACAGACATACACCTCGTTGATGGGTGTTGGTTTGAACCCGGCTGCTTGGGTCAACAACTACGGATATGGTGTTGTGCAGAACCGCTTGGCCAACCTTGGCGAAGGTGCTTACACTAAGGACTCTTTGAAGAAGGCTAACAAACTGCTGCAGTCTAAGTCTAGCAAGCTATTGTCTGACGTCTGGACTGGTAAGCGTTCGTTGGAGGACAAGGCTATGGCCGTCATCCACAGCTTTGACATCGCAGAGGACCAGCGAGAGCTGCCGTTTAACATGCGGGAAAGTGGTACTAGCAAGGCCATGAGCAAGGCGTTTATTGGTCAGACCTACGGCGAGCTTATGCTGCAGAACAGCGTGATGTTCGCTATGATGATGGACACCGAGGTTGTTCTCGCCGATGGTGAGGTGACAAACCTTTACGATGCTCTTGAGCATGACCCGCAGACTGGTGCTATCTCGTTCCCCGAAGGAGCTACAATGAAGTCTGGCGCACGCCAAGTGCCGCTTAACTCTAACACTATGGGAGCGTTCACTAACAAGGTGCGTCACCAGAACCAGTATGTGCACGGTGCATATAACAAGCAGGACGCAGGCCTCTTGCAACGGCAATGGTATGGCCGTTTGGCTATGCAGTTCCGTCGCTGGCTGCCCATGGGTCTGAAGACCCGCTTCACTGCTCGCCACTACAACGAGGCGCGTGAACGTGAAGAGATTGGTACTTACCGCGCACTGCGGGAAGTGTTGGCTGCTACGCTGCAGGATGTGCAGGAAGCTCGCAAGTTGTTTGCGAAGTTGGAAACCCTGTCTCCAGAGGACCAGTTTATGCAGCGGCATGCTCGTCGCGCAATCATTGAAGTGATGGGCGGTGCAGCTCTGCTTGCAGGTACAGCACTGGCAGTTTCGCTTCTTGGTGGAGGTGATGACGAGAACTGGCTGACTGCTTTCGCTTTGTCTCGTACTGAGCGTTTGGGTATGGAGCTTATCACATACACGCCGATTGGCTTGATGAACCTGACCAATCAAATTGGTAAGGACCCGATGGCCGGTGGTGCTCGTATTGAGAACCTGATTAAGATTGGTACTTTGGGTGTTGTCGACATGGCACGCCTTGCTACTGGGCAAGGGTTCGCAGTCTACGAGGGTGGTTTGAATCGCGGTAAGAGCAAGCTTGCTGTTAAGACAGGTAAAGCTATTCCGCTGTACGACCACGCTAAACGTTTGATTGACATTCCGTCAAACTACATGGCATACTCTGAGGTTAAGAACCTTATTGGTTGATACGAAGAAGGGGGCCGGTCTCTTACCTCCGGCCCCCTGACTTCTCTCTCAACACAATGGAGTTCAAACTCCGAACTGCGGAGGGGAATCGAACCCCTCCTTGTTCCAAACGCAGTTACGCCCCGCAAGCTTCGCAGTCACCTGCGTCGCCTTTGAGGTCACAGACTTTTACGTCTGTCATTCGCTCTTCACTTGCCTTAGCAAGTTTAGAGTCCATCTTGATACATGTGCAGCCATCAGGCTCACAGAATTCACAATCACTCATCTGGATTCCAGTTTAACGCTTCCGCAACAGTGGGGAGCAAGGGAGCCAAGATACGTTTGATTTCTTTAGCTAACAACTGAATCTCTTTCTGAGCATGTGCGTCATCACGTAGCTCAAGGAAGTGAACCCAAGAGCGTACGTTACCAGTCATGTGAATCTTTGTGCTTGTGCACAGTGGCAAGATAAAACGTGCTTGCTCGCGTGCCACTCCTGCTTTGATGAGTTCATCGTAAGCATGTTGGGTTGCGTTAAGCACGTGGTCAACTAGGTGCGATGCCTTAAACCCGGGCCGAAGCTCAGGGTTAAACACCTCACTACTAGACTGCCTGTTGTCATCGCACTGCCTGCGCAACTCGATGGGTTCAAACATGTCGTCTAGTTGATTGACGTCTTGGTACCGCTGGCTAAACTCTTGGAATGAGAACGAGCGGTGGCGAATCAGCTGGATGCCGATTGCCTTGCTCGTCTCAATCTCAAACGTAAAGGTTGCGTGCTCAAACGGAGACCAGTGTGCATGCTTGGCTAGGTACTTGACCAAGCCTGCATAGTTACTCGTCTTGTCTTTGCGTTTGCTAGATACCCGTGCAACTTCAACAATTGTTTTCTCGGGGTCCGGCGTGTGTGCAATTAGCTTTACGTTCATACAGCGTCAATACTAGGGTCAAATTGGTCGAGCTCTTCTAGGAACTCGTTTACTTTAGGGTCTTGAAACATCTCTGGCCTCTTACTAGTTTCCAGTTCAATAAGGCGGTCGATGTACCACTTGGCTTTCTTAAGGTCTTCAAGTCCGTTCTTGCTACGCCAGCGGCTAACATACTTAACGACATTACCCTCGTGGTAACCAAGTGCATTTGTTTCAATGAACTGGATAGGCTCTACTCCTAACTTAGAGTAGTGGTCGCCGCCGACTTGCGTCGCTGGCTTTGGTGGTTGTGTGTAGTTACTCATTGAAAAGAAACTTTATTAAGTGAAACGCGGATACGTTTCCTGTAGTTTAGATGTGAGTCAATAGCACGTTCTACTCGGTCAGGTGAAGAGCAAGTAAACATGGCCCCTCCGTAACCAGCTTTGGTGTAGGAAGGCCGTTCTGCGTGCACACCTTTTGCGTAGTCAAGGGCAGCCAGCTCTGTCCCTCTTATCTTGGACAGGTGTGGATACTTCTCAATACGAACAAATTGAATGTCTGCTGAAATAGACTCGAGGCGTTCTTCTTTAGCTAAGATGCGCAGCTTGTTGTACAGTCGTCCACCGTCAGTGTCCTTGTCAACTGTCACGCAATCAAGAGGTTGCATCGTAGCGTCAGCTACATACTCTTTTAGTTTTTGATACTCCTCGTCTCGGAAAGGATTGGACCAGTCCACATGTTCATTGATGTGGACCAGTAGCCAATCGACAACCTCAACGTCAGAGGTAATAGGCTCCTTGTGTTGCATACTCGTAGTCATTTACCCAGTCACCTGTTTCGAAGTGATACTGGAGGCGCTGCAAGAGCGCGTTATATTCTTCAAGACCTGCCTCGATAGTGCGGCGCTTGATGATGAACTTGCCTGCGCGGAAGTTCCCTTTCGTCTCAATAGCCATAATAACATGGCGGTGGCTGGGCTTGTACTTCTCACCGTATTCCTCAAGGCAGTACGTACTAGCAGCAACTTCGTAAGCTGCAACCTGCCGTGCGTAGTGATACTTCTCAAAAGACTCCGGGAAGTCAGCAAGACTCTTGCCCGTGGTCTTCAAGTCAAGCACAGTGAACTCTTTGTTATTGTGGTCAATACGCAAGCGGTCAAGCTTACCCTTCAACGGGAAACTGTAACGCTCGTCAGTCCACGTAACTTCTTGCTCATGCAAGTACTCTACGTTCTTTTCGGTAGACTCGGTGTTCATAAACCTAACGCCACACTTGTCACGTGTGATGCCAGCTATACAAGACTCAAGTCTTTCTTCCTGAGCTTTGGTAATAACAAACTTTCCAGAGTCCGTGCTTTCTGATAGCATACTAAAGTAGGCACCGCCTTTCTCTAGCACGTTACGCAAACGCGTTTCCTCTTTCCAAGTCTTACCGTAGGAGTGCTCGTCACACGCGCTAATGATAGCAGGGTAGTAGGACTCAAAAGATTTGATTACAGCGCTGTCAAGGTCGAACGGGTTAGACTCAGGCTTAACATTCTCGAACACAGTGTTCACAATGTCACGCACTTTGTCTGGCGTGTTAGTCTTGTCTACTACGTAGTTGAGCAGGTGGGGCTCAAGCACAGCAAGGTGAACAAGGTTCCCAAACTCTAGACTAGCTGTCCGGAGTTTAGGTCCCTTGCCATCCCAGTGCGCTTTGAACAGTGCAGGCGAGCCACCTTCTTCAGGGTTGATGTGTTTCAACGAACTGTTGGACACCGCTTTGATGTCATAATATGGGTCGTGCACTAGCATTAGTACTCGTTGTATTTGTTAATCTTTTTTACCTCAAAGTTTTGAGGTTCAGCAGTCTTAGCGTACTCAACAAGCGAATCGTGCTTGTGAATATGCAGCTTGCGGCGACGCAATTCTTTCATGGAGCCCACCGTCTCGACAGCCCGCAGCACAAACGTGCCCTCACGGACAATCTTGTTTGCTTTGCTTTGGTCAATACGACCATCGGCATGCGTGACCTTTGTGATATCTGCAAGAGCATCAGCTGCATCTAGCTTGATAAGCTTGGTATAGGTATCGGGGTCCTTGAGTTGGTCATGCACCCATGCATAGTACCAATCATTGCCGCTGGATGAAAGGTCTATAAGTTCCAAACGTTCAAGGATGTTGTACATCCAATCGCGCTCTTCCCTGTATACTTTCATCTCTCCCTCTAACACGCGCACGTGGTGCATCATGTTAGTACGGTCGCGACGAATAACCTTTGACAGCTTAACAAAAGACCACCCACAAAAGTGAAAGAGAATGTGGCCTGCAAAGCGGCGAGCACGTACAATCTTCTTGTACCTGCGGTCTGAGAAAAACTCTTCCTCAGTAACTTCGAACTCATCGAAGACTTCTTCAAGCACACGTGCCGGCGAAGGCAGGTGCTCTGTTGTTGACGTCTGCAGCATAGACTTTTGTACAGCCATGCCCGGATACGTCCAGTAACTAATTGAATCCATTGTGTTAAGTTGGTAGATGTAGGGAGCGGATGCCAAAGAGCAACACCCAATCGTTATTCTAATTCCGCTCCCTATCGTCTAATTAAGCTGTCTCAATGTCCGTCTCGAACATTGTAACGACAGTATCATCCTCGAGGGTGCAATCGACTACAGTGTAGCCGGGGTAATCCTCGTGGTTCTTGTAGAAGAGCTCAGCTGACTTAACAGCATAGCCTTCTTGGGTGAGCGCTTGAGTACACAAGTCGCGATAGTCACCGTTGTTTCTTGGGATGCTCCAAAGAATACCTAACTTACGTCCGGCATGCCTAGCGACCCATCGTGTCCTTGCTTCACGCATACACGCGACGCTCACTAATAATAGCTCGTTGAGCTTCAGCGGTCTCGCCTTCAGCGATAGTAGCCTCGTACTCCTTGAGCTGTTCGTCGAGCTGACGCTCTTCGAATGTCTTGTAGTCAACCTCAAAGTAAGGAGTACGAATCTCCATATCGTTTGCAAGGTCAACAATGCCATACGCGTAGTACTCACACACCCGCATCTTCATGTAGCTGTAGTCAGACGGTATGGCACAGATGTTCATCGGGTTGACGAGGCACGCGATGTACTCGCTTCCGCTTCCTCCGAAGTTCTTGACGTACCCCGGAGCGCCGATATGCAAACCACTACTGCAAGTATTGGCAGGGTCACAGTCAACACGACCACGGTCCATAGAAACCGTACCACCAATACGAACGGAAGTAGTACCAGAATAATGGTCTGTAAACTCCGGTGCATCAGTGACGCCGGTGACTTGGTTTTGGAACATCTCTTCGAGGTTGCCGAGGGTGTTCGTGGGGTCGATGAAGTTGCCATGGTTGTCGGTAATAACGTCAGTCTTGACAGCAACGAATTCACCGCCATCGGGGTCAGTCATTGCAGTGTAGTCGGCTGGGTTTTCACCGGTAGCCTTGAGCTCTACGTACTTCTGTGGCACCCAACCGGTGACAGCATCGTACGTCTTGTCGGTGCGCTTTACTGCACGGTAGCCGATAAAGTAACCGGAGTCCGTGATAGGAAAGTCATACTGCGACATGAACTTGAATGCATCGTTGCGGGCCTTCTTGTCAGGATTCAGGAGCAAGAGTTTCCAGAAGTTGACTAAAGGCTGCACGCTGATGCCGTCCTCTACGTGCTGTTGGATACGCAGGACAAGCTCCTCGGGCATTTCAACACTCTCATAACCAGACAGGTAGAAGTTACCTTTCTTGATACTGAAGATGTTGTCAGCGATGAGCTTGCGTCCCGGCATGCACTCGTTAAGCAAGAGCTCTACGTTAGTGCTGTTTGGGTTGCTCCGTGCAGACAGAGCTTGGTTGTACAAAGCGACAGCTTCGTCGGTGTTCTTGAACTCCCGGCGGTACATGTCGAGGCCCACGATGACGTGGACTTGATTGCCATGACGAATGGCATGAATGTTTACGTTTTCCATAGTTGTTGAGATGGTGGGGGCCGCCGGTATTGACGACCCCCGGTTTTGATTACGCACGGTTGGGGTACACGTACGTGAGTGCTTCGGCGCACATAGCATTGAACTTGTTATTCCAAGTCCGCATGCCAGCGATTGCGTCAGCAAGGAAAGGCTGCTTCTCTTGCATGTCAAGGTATGTCTTGACCATCTTGCCAAGCGGAGCTAGGCTGACAGACATTTGACCAATCTTGAACACGTCTTGCGTAACAGATACACCGGTGTTGACAGCCCCCATCCGCTTGTGTGCAATTACTTCGGCCTTACGGACTTGTTGCATGTAACGGTTAAAGGCCTTGTCACCTGCGCAGTGCACGTCAATGAAGGCATCGAAGCCTGCAAGCTGACGCATTTGCGAGAAGCGGGTAAAGAAACGAGTCGCGTCGTTGGAAACCTGACGAGCTGCACGCTTAGCTTGAAGGCTAGCGAACGACTCAAAGACTTCCATCTTCTCGAACTCCTTGGCAGTCTTGGCGGACACGGCGAACAAACGAACATTGTTCATCTCGTAGTTCTCGTGTACCCAATCCTCAAAGTTTTGCCAACGGCAATTACCTTTAGCGTGTTCTTCTTTGAGTTCTTTTGCTTCCAAGGTGGTCAAGTAAATAACGCCCGCACCAATCCGCTTCTGCAAATCTTTTAGGGGGCAATCTACCACACCAAACCGACCAATTCCGCGCAAACGAAATGCATCGTTGGCACGAACCTTCTTGTCAGTCTGGTTTAACTTGCGAAGCTCAGACATACGGAGCTTGCGTGCTTCCTTCCACTCCTCAGTAGCGAGGACGTTGTCGGCGTGCACGCTGTGCTCCTTAAGCTCAACCAAGAACTGCCTACCAAAGCGCTCATAGAGAAGCTCGGCAGTCGTCTTGTCTCCTGACCGTGAGCCAGACTGTTCAATCAAGCCGGTGAACCCGGTGATAGCCATCAAGCTTGGCTCAGCTTTACGAGACACGAACAGCAGCGGGTGCTCGCTGAACGTTTCTGCAATGTACTCCTTGTCGGCAGCAGTAACCTTGATGCCTTGAGGACTACGCACAATCTCAGCCTCTTTCTTCCAGTAAGTACCACGCTGCACGTTACCAAGCAACACAGCAATAGGTCGGTAGTCAGCGTTCTGCTTAGACCACCGGTACTTCTTGCCCATGCCACGGTTGTTCTCCTGCCACTCGTTCTCCGTCTCCAACAACATGCTGCAGTAGGTAGCGACTTCACCAAGCCCAGCCTTAGGGAACTTGCTGTAAGTCAAACCTTTCATGTTAACGAGGTCACCAGTAGCTCGACGTTGACGAGACATAGCCCAGTCCATATCAAACTTGGTACCATCAGGCAGGCTCAAAGCGTGGGTCTTGCGACCTTGCATAGCTTCGATAAGGCTGTCCGTTTCGGTAGCCTGACTGTTAGCCATGCCTTGCATTTCAACAAGCACGTCAGAAAAACGACCGCCGATGTAGGCCTTCGCGTCATCCGTAAGCTGCAAAGATTCGCGGCTCATGGTAGGCATGACCTTACCAATCTCGAGCTTCGGGATAACAGGAACACCACGGTAGGTAGCGTAAATGTTCTCGGCCTCTCGGTACGAGTACACTACGTTACCAAGAGCAACCTTGTTGTTAACAGGCTGACCTTCGCGGTCAAGTGCAATGTAGAACGTGTCGAACTCGTACACCGTAGCTGGCGTATACTCCGTGTTGTCAGTCAAGGTCACTGCGAGGGGACGCATGAGCAAGGTTTGCTCGTTGACAGCATTGACAAACTTCTCGTAGTCGAAACGAGTAGAGACAGGAATGCGGATGACAGTACCGTTCCCTTGTTCTGGAGTCTCGTCCAGTAGGGTACAGGTACGGTCTTGTCCGCGCTTCTCCATCAAGTAGGTACGCTTTACGTCGTTGTGCCACGTCTCCACACGGAACACGTCAGTGTAAGCAAACGGGGACTTTGCGCCGATACCGAAGCCACCAATCATCTCGTTATTATCGCGCTTGGTAGACGCGAAGTACAAGGTGAAGATGTCATCGATACGCTCAGGACTGATACCGATACCACAGTCAGTGAATGCAATCTCGCCTTGGTTGGAGAAACTGTTCGGTGCTGTGATGTCAATACGTACGGGTTGGTCGGACTTACCTGACTCCACATTGGCGTCGATAGCATTAGAGGTAAGCTCGCGTACGATACTGCCGTACTTGTCGGAGTACAGACCGTCGGACATCATGTCCATGAGGAAGCTCTCAGCTTCGGGGGCAAAGCCCATCTTCTTGCCAGAGGATACAGTAGACTGGTACTCGGCAGATGTATTCTTAAACTTCATGTTCTGTGTGTTGAGGTGCTCTCGTACGATAGTGTAGTCTACGAGCGTTAGAAGTTCAGACTTTCGTCTGATTCGGTTTGGGTATGGTAGGACACGTATGCCCCATGTTCCAGTATCTCAGGTCTATCCTCAGGGATAAGCCGGTATACCAGTTTACGGTCTTCCTTGTGGTCAACAGGGAAGTAACGGAAGCCGGGTGCTTGTGTGACAAACATAATGTTGTCATCAGGCATTACCCCGTTCTTCACGAGAGAGTCAAGGAAGCACTTGTGGTAAATCCACTGGTTATCCAAGTCCCAATTCTTTGCTTGCATCGGTGCGTACAAGTCCGCTTCAATACGGATAGGTACGCCGACCGGTTCAAGCTTAGAGGTAAAGGGTTGGAAGAACTCCTTGATAAGATTTACAACCTTCGAGCGCATCATCGGATTCATATTACCCGAGTAGAGCTGCTGGCCGTTAATCTTTACAAGTCTAGGTTTGCTAACCACTGCAGCATTAGCCACAATAGGAAGGCCGTCAGCCCCAAGCAAACGACCGCGTAAGTCATATTTCTTAAACGTTGCATACTTCTTAGGAATCTTTTGCCCCTTCTTGTAGTACTTGGGTCTACGACTTTTACTGAGCTCCACGTGAGTAATGTACTCAGGAATCTCAATCGTTAATCCAGACTTCGAAGCAATCAATTTGGATGACACGGTCGTCGAGATAGGCGTTGATTGCAAAGGCTTCTTCGCTTGCTTTCTCGAACGTCCAGTCGCCTTGCTCGGCGAGCTGCTCTTTGACGTCTTTGATGCACTCAGCTGCCCCTTGTTGTGTGCGGAAGCCTTGCGCTTGGACGGTGTTCTCTTGAGAGTCGAAGATTTGGACGAGCCAGATTTTCTCTGCATCAGCCATTCATTAACTTGTTAACCCATTGCTGGGCGTGATAGGGAGATGCAACCTGCAAGTCTGAGATATCCTTAGCGCCTTCAACGAAAGCGTAATTAATATCAAGTTGCCTGCGCATCTTGTTCGTGTTCTTAACACCTGTGTAGTCGAAATCATAGACCAACGTAATCTTACCGAAGCGTTTCTTTAAGTTGTCTACGTAGTCATATGACAACGGGTGTACCTCTGACTGCGGAGCAATCGCGGGTATCCCATACTCAGCAAACACCATAACATCCTTAAGAGACTTAGTGATGATGAGGTGCTTACCACCCTTGGGTAGCTGCGCGTCCCCTTGTACCACGTCTGTGTTACATAGGAAGCGCACCTTGTCTTTGAGTGGAAAGTACAACTTATAGTGTTCACCCCCAAACCAATAGGCAAAGCCCGGACTTGTTGCAACGTACCTATAAATAGGCTTGTCGTTACACCATGCTTGGTTTAGTTGGAACACCTTGTACTTCTTGAGCGTACTAGGTGAAACGCCGTAACGGTGCCAGAAGGTCTGGCCGGCGTCGTCCATATCCCATGAGCCGTTGAGGGTGTAGGGCTCTATAGTTATGGTGGTTGGTTCGTTAGCTAGTTTCTTGGCTAGCTCCAACGTGTCATCAACTGCAGGCGTACGTTCTTGTCGCAGCAGGTTAAACTCGTCGGTCAGTCTCTTGAGGACTTCGGTAAAGTCGCAGCGCAACACAGTGCACGCTACCTCAAAGGCATCCATAGGACGCCCTTTGCCAAAGTCACGGAAGAGTAACTTGCCCTGCTTGTTGTAGTAGTATACACAAGACGGGCTGTTGT
>Ga0181392_1000288_pt1 | contig 18913 bp, 21 predicted proteins | sample 15SPOviralmetaG_FD_130083 | JGI IMG/M metagenome (GOLD analysis project Ga0181392, IMG submission 130083) | Marine viral communities from the oligotrophic San Pedro Time Series (SPOT) site, San Pedro Channel, CA, USA - 15 SPOT_SRF_2010-09-15 | ecosystem: Environmental > Aquatic > Marine > Strait... | reverse complement strand
TACTAATGGTACATATGTTTGCCATTCTTCCGGAAACGATGGTTGTGCAAAATTTGCTGTACCCGTTATCGTTGATATTACAATAACCGGTAATGCAAATTTTAGATTTCTAGATTGAAATTTTATATATGCCCTATCATGCATAAACCTATAACTACTTCCTATTTCACTCCATTTCTTTAATATATGTTCTTGTTGTCTATGCCATTGCTTAGGTTTTTTTTTTATTAAGCTATTTTTCAAATTTTTATTATCTATCTTTTCTTCCATTATAATAATTAATAATATATTTTATATTTTGAAAACATGAATTTCAAAATATAAAATATATTATTAGTATATATATGCCGAATCACGTAAATATTTCAAATATTATAGATAGTTTCTACAATGCGAAAAAACAAGATGACGTTATTGGAATATTAACAAGATATATTCAAGAGTTATCTAAAGAAGAGACAACTATTGGTCCTACCAGAGAAGTTTATGATATTTATCCTGGTTATTTTCGTGATGATTTTATAGATGCTACTATACCAGACCTTACAGCCGCTGTGGTAGAATATAAGAATAAATGGGGTTATACAGATGATACTTGGAGAAGAATTGGACAAGGATATGGTTCTTTATTAGATTTAATAAAACAAAAACATATTAAACTGATAGATAATGTAACTGAAGCTCTTAGAAAAAAGAATATTGAAAAAATTCTTATTGAAAATCAGAATACTAATATCTTAAATGAAAATCCTGCAAATCAAATATTATCAGTAAAAGAAGGAGGCAAAAAAAAAAGAAAAGTAAAAGAAGTAAAAAAAGTAAAAGAAGTAAAAGAAGTAAAAGAAAATCTAAAAGATCTTTGAAAAAGAAAGGAAGTAAATAATTAAAATTATATGCTTAGAATTATATTATCTTTTAATATTTAGACAATATAATGCAAATCGAAATGTATTATTTATCTGAATTTCTTCTTTATTATTTTATTTTGGCTTTAGGTGATTTTTCTCTTTATCATATCAGTAATTTTATTCACGATGTAACAATTAAAAAAGATACAAGAGTAAGTAAAATAGATCCTCTCCCTTTACAAGAATGGATTTTTGGTAATTCTGTTTCTTATACATTTATTTATCTAATTTATACTAAAAAAACAGGTTATTTATATTTCTCTACAAATGAATATAATATATTTTATACAGTAATCTCTCCAATTCTATATTTACTTTTACAAGATTTTATCTTTTATTTTATGCATCGTCTTGTTCATACGCCAATGATGTATAAAAAAATTCATTATATACATCATAAATTTAGATATCCAACATCTTGGGCAGGAAGAATTTCTAACGTTATTGATTCTAATCTTGAAAATATAGCATTCACTTTTCCTGCATTAGTTTTACCTATTAATATTTATTTATGGCAAATGTGTCTTGTTTTTTCATCTTTTTGGGGTAATTTTTTACATGATAGCACTAATAAAATTAGTATTCCATATTTAAATGATAATACTGACCATTGTTTACACCATTATTATGGAGAACAAAATTGTAACTTTGCTTACTATTTTAATCATTGTGATAAATTTTTTGGAACTTATAAAAAATTAAAAGTAAATTGCAAAAAAAAAATAAGTCAAAATATGTTAAAATATGATTAATTTATTTTTCTATTTATTATCTCTCTTGTTGCTAAATCTACTTCTTGTTGTGAACCACCCAAAGCTGATGAATTTTCAATACCACGTCTTACCAAATAAGGAAATAAAAAATCTTTTTTACCATATGGTATAAACTGAGCTACATTGACATCTTCTAAATTAAAGGTTATATCATTACGCATACCATACATTTGCGCCAACATTATGTGTGGGTGCATCGCTTCTATTTCATATTTATCTAATTCTTCTAATATATGCAAAACAGTATCTGTATTATGACCTGCAAAACAAACAGCTATGTTATCTAAATTTTTTATACATTTTGATACTGCTGTGTTATATGATTTATCTGTGTCCTCTTTTGTATCGTGTATAATACCTCTTGTTCCTGCAAGCATTTCATCATGTATATATGCCCCTCTTACTAATTTTAATCCTGGTAAATAATGATTTTCTATTCCATCTTCAATTAAATTTTTTAACTGATCATGTGAATCTTTTCTATAAAACTGAATAGTACCATAAATTCTTGGATGTAATCCATTAAATCTTCTCATCATTTGGAGAGATAATTGGTGAATTGCTGTTTGTATATTATAGGTTTCGGCATCGAATAGTAATTTAACTTTTTTACTAACAGCTAATTCACATACTTGCTCTAATCTTTTCTTATCTCTTTCCCATAATTCTGCATCTTTCTTTATAAATGAACTTTTATTTTGAAACATTTCTAATCTTTTATGTGACATTACACCCGTAACTCTAATTATAGAATATCCCTTCTTCTTACCATCTTTATTACTATTTAAATAAGTTATCATATCTAACATTTCATCTTTACATTTTTCTAAATCTTCTTCCTTTGTTGAATATTCTACCCCGTAGTTAAATAATGGCATTACATTTTTATTCATTAATTTTTTAACTAAAGGTGTCATTTCATCTAAACTTTCTCCACCACAGAATTGATCAAATAACGTATCTTGTATTTTTGGATAAATAATTGGTGGCTTAGTATTCATAAATGTTGTTATTGCTTTTTGTCCAATTTTTTCATTTTTTGAAAATAAATTAAATAATTTATATAATTGTTGCTGTCTTATAAGCTTTTTATCATCTAGTAAGGAATATGCGTTTGTTGTATTTGATAAGCTAATATTTCTATAAGGACGTCTTAATACTCTACCAATTTTTCCAACTTTACTCATTATAATTTATTATAATTTTATTATTTATTATTTAATATTTAATGTATAATACATTTTATAAAATTAAAAAACCATACTGGTGTAAATGTTGGTACTGAAATAAATAATAAATAGCTAAAAATAACAGCACATATAAATACGTTATTTAAACATATCCGATTTTGCCTTATAAAAATTTGTGAGCCTCTTGTTAATATTAATACTTGAACTAGATAATACCATATTAATTGAACAAGTGTTATTTTTTCAATTCTTACCATATAATAGGGTTTATTAATCTTGCATTTATTTCTTTAAATGGTTCTGCGTCTTTAAAAGCTGGGAAATTTTTATATTTTTTAAAATAACTTAATGGTGAGGGATGAGAACTTACTAATAAATGATGGTGTTTATTTACATCTTTTAGTTGATTATGAGCAAAAGCTCCCCATGCTACGAAAATGCGCGATTGTACCGAATCATTTAAATATTTAATTATATCTTTTGTAAAAGGTAACCACCAACTTAAATGAGAACCTGGTGTTTTTTGTCTCACCGTAAGTGCTGTATTTAACATTAAAACGCCTTGTTGTGCCCACCATTCTAATGTTGTTGCTGTTCTGGAATTTTCTAGTTTTTTAAAAATATTTCTTAATGATGGTGGGTGCTTCATATTTTCATTCACCCCAAAAGATAGACCTATAGCTTGGTTCTCTCCATGATATGGATCTTGTCCTAGTATAATAACACGTGTTTTTTCTACATCTGTATAGTTAAAACAGCGAAATATGTTTTCCTTTTTTGGATATATTTGGAGAGATTTATCAAATAAATTAATTTCTTTATTATATTTATCTTCTATATCTGGATGATTATCTAATATTTTTAATAGAATTTCTCTCCAATTTGTTGAAATCTTTAAAATCTCTTCTCGTAAAGTCATTTTTATTGATATATTCTACAAATTTGTTTATATATCAATTTAATTTATTAAAAAATTCATACACACATCCACTAAATTTATTTTCTATCCATAAATGCCCACATTTAAACCCATGCTCCTTTTTAATTGGTCTCCATACTTTATTTTCTATTTCATTTTCTTTAACATTGTGTAATTCTACTTTACAACCTAATTCCAAATTAATATTATTATCTCTCTTTACAACACTAAAATTTTCAATAATACTAGACTGTATTCCACACATTTTTAATGTTTTTGCTAGTTTGGAACATGTAAAAGTTGGATGCCGCGTAGATACTGATAATTCTATTCTTGGGTTCATTTATATAATTATTCTTATTTTATTAAATAAAAATCCTGTTAATATACCAATCAAACCACCAACTATTAATTGTTCTAAGCTGTGTTCTTTAAGGTAATATTTCATATAACAACTTAATAATACAAATATTAATATAAATATTTTTGTAACCTTGGAGAGATTATTAGTTGTTAAAAATAAATACGTTGCTATAAATAAAATAACGGCTGCTCTTGTACTAGGCATTCCATAATCAGAGTTTAATTTTTGTGAAGGACGATTTTGTTTTATTATTCTTTTCAAAATTTTTACTACAATTTGTAAAGAAATAATACCAGTTATAAATAAACATACATCTACATTATTCATTTATAATATTTATAAAGATTATAAAACTAAATTTGTCTGTATCCAATTTGTAATTTTGGTTTCTGTTGGCTGTAATATCGTTTTTAATCCTGAAATATATGTTTGTATGTTTTTTTCTTCTGTTGTTTCTTCTATTAGCTGTAATGTCGAAAAAGCTATTATAAGTATCTTCTTATTGTAAATAGTTTTTACATTTTGAAATACTTGGTCCATATTTATAACATCCGCATGATCTTTTGTTTCAAAGAGATTTTCATTATTTAATTCTAAAATATTATGATATAGTGATAAGGTATGCAAAATGGTTTTTTGATTTGCTTTTTGATATGTAGATATTAATTTCTTTATTCCTTCTTTTGCCAATTTTAATATTAATTCATATACTTTATTATCTATCGTTTTATACCACTTATAATATCTTCGTATAGCATGAAATAGATAATATAAATCATCTTTTGAATTACCATCCAACCACCTATAAACACCTTGTAACATAGAGGGTTCGTGGACATATAATACGTTATTACTTATATATATTTTAGTTCCTACGGGACAAAAACTTAACATCGCTAGTGTTAGCATAACTTGCAGTGGTTCTAAAATCATATTAACTTTTTCTTTTTTATTAGTAGAATTTAATATATCTGGCATTTGAACAGATGACATTTATATATGTTTAATTTGTATTTCTAAATAAATATTATTATCATTTATTATTTTACTCAATTAGTTAAAGATAAAATAATATTATTTATTATTTGACACATGTTATCTGAAGAAGAAATAACATTTTCTTTACCGGCAAATAAGACCATATTATCTTTTTTACAAATGAGAAGACCAGATCAAATAAAAAGTATAGAATTAGGAATGAAATTTATTAATATGGGTAATAACGAAATACAAGCTTGGAATAATGAAGAATGGAACTTAAAACAAAATGAAATAATAAAGGAGCATGAAAAAGAAATTAATAAATATAAAGAACTTCTTTTAAATCAACAAAATAGTATGTTATTAATTAAAAAAGAACATGATGAACAAAGACAAAATATGAAATATGAAATACAAAGAACCTTATCTCTCCAATATGAAGATACTATTCAACAGTTTAAAACCGAAATTGATATTAAAAATAATAAAATATCTCAATTAACAGATAAAGTTTCTAAACAATTCCAAGAAGCGTATGCTACATTTGAAATTAAATTAAATGAAAAAGAAAAGCATTGGGAGAATAAATTAAATAATGAAAAAGCTAATAAAACTAATTTAATATCACGTGCAAGCAATTCAACAATTATAGGACAAGATGGTGAAACTATGACAATGCATGAATTGACCAAACGCTTTCCAAAAGCAGAAATTGAAGATACCCATAAAAAAAAAGGTAGAGGTGATTTTATTTTAAAAGAAAATGGTTTTACAATGTTAATAGAAACTAAAAATTATACAAAAAATGTTACTAAACCTGAAATTGATAAATTTTATAGAGATGTTGATACTAATCACGATATTAATTGTGCTGTATTAATAAGTTTAAAAAGCGGAATTTGTTCTAGAGAGGATTTTCAATTAGAGATCAGAGATAATAAACCTATTTTATTTCTTCATAATATTGCTAAAAATTTTGATAATCTTAATTTAGCTATTAAATTATTTAAATTAGTATTAAAAACAGATACAATAGATTTATCGTGCAAAGAAAAGATAGATAAAATAAAAAATAGTATACCAATTATTAAAAGAAATTGGAATGCTATGCAACAAAAAATAAAAAAATTTCAACAAGAAATGTTAGAACATGTTAATGATCAAGAATCCTTAATATCCAATTTTTTTAATATTTTATTAATAGATTATTAGCGTTTTCTTTTTCTTTTTTTATGTGTTCTTTTTCTTTTTACTTTTTTTCTTTTTTTGGTTTTCTTTTTATGTTTTCTTTTATTACGTTTTCCACCAGTTAATAATAACGCTTCTTCACTGTTATCTTCCCTTTTTTGTAAAGGATTGTTAAAATCCTCAATTACTGGTTTAGGTTGCTCAACGGGTTTAGGTTCCTCCATTGGTTCCATGGGCTTAGGTTGCTCAATGGGTTTAGGTTGTTCCATTGGTTCTTTCGGTTTTGACTCACTGTCGGGAGAACCAAATTCTTGATAACAATTTTGTACGCATTGTTGTGCGTTTGTAAATTTTTTTTGTGTTTCTTGTGCCCTATTTCTACCTTTATTTAAAAAATTAGTTATACGATTTCCAAATCCCTTTATTTGGTCGAATATATTACCCCCTCGTTGATGGTTTCTTAAGCTTCTATTTCTTTTTCTTTTGTGCTTTCTTTTTGTTTTTGCCATATATATTTTAAAAAGATATTAATTATAATTAAATTTAAAATGTAAAGCTTTAGGAAAAAATAATATTAAAATATTACTTACATTGTTCAAGTATTTTATTTAACTTATCTAAAGGTTTTTTCTCTAAAAAATTAAAAAAATCATTCGATTCTAAATTTTCATCCAAAGATTTATCTATAAATTTATTAATTTTATTTTTATGTTTATTTAATTTATTATACAAATAGTATAATTTTACTAAAATTCTTTTTTTTTGTTCTTTTTCAATATTTTCATATAATTTAGTTTTTTTTGATATACCCTTAATATTATATTCATTATCCAGTAAAAAATTAGTTAAATAGTTTATTTCTTTATTATCCATTTATAATATATTATTTTTTTATTTTTATATTGTAAGTAATGTCCTATGATTATTTATATAAAGTAATTTTAATCGGTAATACAGGTGTTGGAAAAACAAGTTATTGTGATAAATTAGTTCATAATACTTTCACTTCTATATTTATCCCAACGTTAGGTGTTGATTTTTTTTCAAAAAGTATAAAACTAGACGATGGAACCGTGATAAAAAGTCATATATGGGATACTGCTGGACAAGAAAAATTTAATGGTATTATATCACATTATTATAAAGATATTGCAGGAGCTATTATAATGTTTGATATTTCTAATAGATATAGTTTTTATAGAGTAAATCATTGGAAAAAGGAAATAAGTAAAAAATCTAATTGTGAAATTAATTCATTTCCAATACTTTTATTAGGAAATAAGAGTGATAATAAAAATAGAGAAGTTACTAGAGATGAAGCAGAAATTTTTGCATTAAAAAATTCAATGATATATGAAGAAACAACATGTAAAAAAGATGTTAATATTGAATCATCCTTTGTGAAATTAATTAAAGAAATATATTGTAGAATGAACCCAAATATTTTGGGTCCAGGTATTAAAAGACACTTTTCTCAAGATAAAAATCAACATTTATTAAATTGTATAGATGATGATAAAAAATGTTCTAAACATTCTTGTTGTATTATTCTTTAATATTGATATAATCTTGTAAAAATTAAAGATAACGATATTTCCCCACCATTTAATTCTATTGGATATCCTTTGTTATCCAATAGTCTTATTCTTAATTTTTCAATGTTAACTGGTCCAAAAAATTTTCTTCCATATTCCATTCCTGCTATGTTTGTTATTACCATTCTTTCATTAATGTCTGATGGTTTTTCTACTGGAAATCTATATAAAATATTATCAGAATAAGGTGAGTAGTATTGATTTATATTCATTTTACTTTGATGGTTTTTTATTTGTAACATTGTATATTTTTGAGCAGAAGTTAATGTATCTCTTCCAACAACGCCTTGAGCTATCGGTTGTGTTCCCATCCTATTTGGTCGATTAATCATTATATTTTTATCTTTGAATGTTGTCTCTGTAAAAACAAGATTATTTTTATCTGTTTTACACACTGAATATGATGATTCTATTTTTTTTGCATATTCTGGAGTTTTAAACTTTTCTATTTCTGCCGGCATTGACATTCTTCCTATTTCACCTGTATATCTATTTTTATTAAAATCGTCAACTTCTAACATTAAATATGGTGTCCCAAATAAATTATATACGGCTGTCCCTACTGTTCCATATTTTTGATTTAAATTCTGTAAATAACTTAATTTGTCTTGGTTTTTTGTATTTAATAATGATGATTTTAATTCTCTATATCCTAAAGTCCATCCTAATGAAGAGTTTATTTTTTTTCCTTTATTTTGTGTATTACAGTATTCATCTTTTTTATTTTGATACCATATAATATCTGTTTTACTTTTGTATTTTTCTATTGGAGGTGAAGAATTACCACTTACATCCCCTCCTATAATATAAAAGTCTTCATTACTATCTCTAATATATCCAAAATGTGATCTTGATGCATCTATATTATTGTTATCAATACTCCAAGGACTATTGTCACCATTGTCTAAATCTAATGTTTCCATTTCATTTGTTTTTTCATTTGACATTACCTCTCCCCCAAATACATATATTTTGTTTTTAAAATTAGTTGATATTCCAAAATTTGATCTTGCTGTATTTAATGTCGATTCAGTCTTATTCCAACTATTATCATATCCGTTTGTTATATCTAATGTTTCTACTGTGTCAGTTTTTTCTATTTGTGTAGTTTTTTTCTTTCCTCCTACAGCATAAATCTTATTATTCACTATTATTGCACCTAAACAACATTTTTCTTCATTTAATTTATAACTTTTTAATTTAAATCCAAGTGCTTTGTTTTTAAAATCTAACGTTTCTACTGTATCTAATAATTGTTCTTCATAATCATAATAGCTCTTACCTCCTAAAATAAATAATGTATCATTTGCATCTTTTACTAATGCAAAGTCACTTCTTCTAGTATTTAATCTTATACTTTCTTCATTCCATTTTTTATTATTTTCTAATATATTTTGGACAATTTGTCCTCTAGCAGAATTTATAGAAACTTTTTCTTCTGTAACATAATTGATATAATTAATACTATTTTTAATCCACCAATTGTCTAGATTATTTAAATTAATACTTTCTACAATGTTAGAATATTTATTATTGTTATTATTGTTATTGTTATCTATACCCCCTATTATATATAGAAGTCCGGCAGAATCAATTACACATTTAAAATTTTTTCTATTATAATTGCTTTTACTGTGCATTTCAATCCATCCTCTTTCTTTGAAATTCAAATCTAAAAAGTAAATACTATTATTTGACCCATCTTTATCACATATCGCATAAATAAAATCATTTTCATCTATTATTATATCATTAAGATTTTCACTAGATATACCTGAAGGCAAAGGCTGTATCGTATTTTGTATTAACCACGGGTTTTTAATAGGTTCGCCATAAAAATAGGTTTTTCTGTTGATATTATTAATAACTGCCTTTATACCTGCAATATCGTTTATTAATAAACTATTAATTTTATTTTCTAATTCTTGGTTTGTATAATTACCTTCATCTATTTTAATCTCATGTGTTTCTCCATTATCTATTTCAAAAGATAAATTACCATATGTATTCGAAAATGTATAATATCCTTTTAAATCAATCTCAATATTCACTAAACACATTTCAATAACATCTTTTAATACTGAATCTAGGGTAAATGTAAAATCTGTTGAGGAATGCTTTTGTTCTACAGTTTCTATTTCTTTTTGTATAGGTTGCCTACAATTTATTTTTAATAATGGCACACTACTCGACGTAGATTTTGTAATATCCCTGTATTCACTATCAATATTTAACCATGTTGTGTAAGTATTTTGCAATATTGGATTTCTATCTCCTTCAACTACTTCTATTTTAGAATATGTTTTTGAAACATTTGCATCTTCTAATAACTGTGTTGCCCTTTCACTACCAGCTAAATTTATATTTGAATCAACATTTTTTAAACCTTTTGTTATTTTAGATAATTCATTAAATTGTTCGATAATTAAATCTTTATTATTTTCAACTTTATTAACTGCTTCATCTAAAAAAATTTCATATTCTTCTTTATCATTTTCAGGAACTTTTTCCAATATTTCATCTTTTTTTTCATTTATGTAATCACTAATTTCCGTTTTCTTTATGGATGAACTAATATTAAATAATTCTATTAAATCTTTAATCTTCCAATTTACTATGTTAAAGTCTGGTTCTTCTGTTTCCGAATTATCTGACATTGTATACTATATAATGTCAGATTAATTGCTTATTATATTATTTAAATTAATTATTTTTTATAGTTCTTTTTTTAAAGTGCTGTTTTTTTAGTGCCGTTTTATTAGTGCAGTTTTATACAAAAATAAATTGAAGACAATAATTCTTATATAGTAAAAGTTACTGAATCTTCTCCAACAAATTAGCTAGAAATGGCTCAACAAACAAAAGATACGTGTAGTGTTTGCTATGAAAAATATAATAAAAGCATAAATAAGATGTTTGAATGTCCGTCTTGTGAATTTCACAGTTGTCGCGATTGTATTAAAAAATATCTTTTAAATTCGAATGATACTCCACACTGTATGAAATGTAAAAATGGATGGACGAGAGACATTCTTATTGATGCAACTCTTAAAAGTTTTGTGAATAATGAATATAAAAATCATACTAAAAATATACTTTTCGATGCTGAAAAATCAAGATTACCAGAGACAATGTCTCATGTAGATAATCATTTAAAATGTATAGATTTAAAATCAAAAATTAAGAATAATAAAGATATTATTAAAAAAAAGAAAGAAGAACTTAGACAACTTATGTTTAATAATAGTAAAAACGAAAGGAACCTTCATCTTAGACAAATAGGACAACATAAAGATAGTAAAAAACAATTTATTAAAAAATGCCCTGCTGAAGGATGTCGTGGATTTCTATCAAGTGATTACAAATGCGGAATTTGTAATAAATATACCTGTCCAAAGTGTTTTGTTATTAAAGAAAGTGACGATGAATCTAAAAATCCAGAACATGTTTGTAAAGAAGAAGATTTGAAAACAGCTGATATGATTAGGAATGAATGTAAAGATTGTCCTGGTTGTGGAACTCACATATTTAAAACACAAGGTTGTGATCAAATGTGGTGTACTCAATGTCATATTGCATTTAGTTGGAGAACAGGTTTAAAAATGAGTGGTGTAATTCACAATCCACATTTTATTGAATGGCAAAATTCAGGACAAGCACGTGCGCCTATTAATATTCCGGGCGCTATTATGTGTGGTGGTATGCCTCGTTCTCATGATTTTAAAGTTGTTTTATTTAGAAATTTTGGATTAAACCATAGCGAGGTTTATAGAAAATGTTTTAGAGTAAGAAATGAAACTGAAAAATATTGCGTTGATGTAACTGATTTTCAACGTAGTATTTTATACTTTTCAAATTCAGTACTAAATAGTATTAGAACACAGTGCAATGATAATCAAGATAATAAAGATTTAAGAATTAAATATATATTGAAGGAAATCAGTGAAGATGTTATGAAAAATGAACTAGAAAAAAGAAAAAAAAGGTATGAAAAAGCACGAACTATTTTAGATGTATATGAATTAATTAACACGGTATTTACTGAAAGTATTAGAGATATATATGAAACATTGTGTAGTAATGTAGGAAATACTGATAGTGAAAAGACTATTAATACAAAATGTCTTAATACAAATTTTGAAAGACTTGATAGAATAAGAGAATATGTAAATGAAGAATTAAAAAAAATTAGCATTACTTACTCCCAGAGTATTAGATGTTTTACTCCTAGATATCGTATGGTATCTGTAAAATTCAGTAAAAGGGATCTCACATATACAGGATGGCCCAGACCCGGGACTTACGAACTTATTTGAGTTTAAATAAACTTTTAAAGAATAATATAAATAAATTTTTTTTTGTTTCTTTTAATTTGTCCCAATTTATTGTTGTTATACCTTGACCTCTTTTATAATGACCTGCACCGTAAAATACTAATTCCTCAAGTATCCTAATTATTTTTTTATGATTTTCATTAACTATTTCTTTTTTATCTATTCTATAATTGCTGTTATAAATAAAACGGTTATAATTTGGGTCTTTTTTATAAATATAAGCTTTGTATTTATAATTAATATAATTTCTAATTAAACCAATTCCCTCTATTTCATTTGTTTCATTATTCATTTCTAAAACATAAATTAAGGCATCTTTTGGAACAGATTGAGGCATTCGTTTATTTAATCCATATATACAACCTCCCCAATCATGTTTTTCTCTCCATTCTCTATTTTCTTTATAAGTGTCATTTCTAAATCGGGTGGTTCCTATGTAAAACTTCTCATCTGCCTTCATTTTTAAAATTAACTTTAACTATTTAGTTAAAGTCAATTTTTTATAGCAAATCACAACACCCACTATTAGTTGGTTTATTAATTTGTCGCTCATTATCAGGTGTTTTCAATTCTTCTATAGAACCAACATTTAGAAGATATTGTGGTAACCTTCATATAGAATCACCATATGCCTTTAAAACATCATTCGTATTTCCGGTAAAAACCATATCAACTACCTTTCCTTCGTCATTAAATGTCACCTTATTTAATGAAATAAGATCAACTTCATTTCCACTCTTAACAACCTTTACTCTTGCCGAATACTGATGATAAACAACATTATCACCCGAAGCATAATCACTCATTACAGGAGGCGTAACGTGTTCTACTTCTTGGGCATACAATTTAATCCACTCCTGCATACCTTCCTTACCTTTAAAACTATTCAAAAATGGAATTCGATTATCGCCATGATGAACCAAATGTGTGTCATCCGCGAAATCCTTCATCAACTCCTCGACCTTTCCTTCAGCCCAAAGACCATGCATACGCTTTAATGTAGATACATTATCACTCGATCCAATATTTCCAACGACGTCATGACCGGTTCGCTTACAAAGCTGTTCCCAAACATCATCTGGTATCATAGCAATCTTATTATACATTGTCTCATACTGGACATCATAAAAGCGAAGGTTAATAGTATTAACATCAATCGCCATCATGGATCGCCACCCACCAACGCCCTCCCAACAAGTCTTCAAAACATCCTCCAAATTCTTTCTTGGAATTCTAATACAACACGCAACCTCATCAGGATTATCTACATTCTCCATTAGACCCCACCAACGGACATTATCCCAAGCACCCATTTCAGTTGCACCAACGGCGGCATCAACCCACTTTTTCTTATCATCTACCTTGTGCTTTGCAAACCAAAACACGTCATCTGTCTGGTTCAAAACACCTAGAATATCCTTATCAATCATACATTCCTTCAACATTTTCCACCTGTTTTTCTCAAGAGAAGAGAGATCGCCCATTGTATCCCAAATGTGCTTTTTCTCTCCAATGATCTTCTTAACATTGCTTTCATGATTCTCCATATCTTCCTTGGTATTAAACTTAAAACAACAAGAGATGTGGTTAGAATTCTTGTTATTCTTGGACCAAGCACAATACGTCATACCAACATCAACACGCTTCTTTACAAACTCGGGACTGGTCCAAGCTTGAGCCCAAGCAGGGATACGGTTATCATACATTTGACAATCCATTGTCATAAAATATTCGCCATCAGAAAACATAATTATAAGAATTGTATATTATTCTATTTTTAAGTTAGTTAAATTAATTAATTAAATGAGATAAAATATTCTTTTTTTGTTATGTTTTTAATAGCCAATCTCTCTTGTTGTGTAAAGTTAAAGTAATCTGAAACGGTATTATCTGTTATTACATCTGGGAAATCTGGAATTTTTGTTATATCTGGCATAAACTCAAATGCATATCTTTCTAGATATTTCATACGATATCGTGTGGTTTCAAATACAAGTAAAGAGAGATTTAATGATAAAAATTGCTTTAATCTCTCAAACTCTTTTTTTGTATATCCAACAATTACATAATTATCTCGATTTGATATTCCATATTCTCCCTTTTCATCATAATAAGGAAATCCATACATTTTATGTGCTAATACCAATTTCTCTTTGTCATAAAAACAACATGGTTTATTTGAATAATTTACAACCAGTTCAGGTTTTAATTTATTTAATACACAACTTCGTATGTTTTTATATTTATGCATATCCGTTAGAGTATCTTTTATCTCAAAATCTCGTTTAGTAGAAGGCATATTTGTTTTAGTTACTAAAATATGTCCATATTCTTGTGTGTATCGTAAAAGTTTGGAAATTATTGAAGGATATTTTAAAGGTATAGAGAGATTTTTATTAAATAAAACATATTTATTATTTATTTTATCCCAAATATTTACTTCATTAATTTGATTTTTTTTATTACTATTTTTTTGAAATAACCAAAAACACGTTGGTGTTTGAGCCTGTTTGTTAAAAATAGTATTCGTTTCTGTATTTGTTAATGTATGTAATTTTAAAATTTTTCCATTAGCTCTTATAAAATTAAACATTTTATGGTCGCGTTTCATCCAAATAGAAGGAGTAATCATAGCAATATATCCATTATCATTTAAAATATTAATAGAATTAATTATAAAATCCGTCCATATAGATTTTCCATCTGTTTTTTTTGATAATTTATTATTTGTTGGCACTTTTATGCTACCGCCTGAATTAAATGGTGGGTTTCCAATTATTATATCATACTTTTTTTGATTTTTCTTATTGTCTAATTCTAAAAAATTAGCAATTTTAATATTGGAATTCTCTCCAAATATTGATTTTAGAAGAGAAGAATATTCTGGATTTATTCAACCATATGTAACATTTTCGTTATTATATGCTTGTCTCTTTTTTCAGGTTCTTTAGTGATATTTTTAAGAGAATTAAAAAGTTTTTTATATAAAATAATTAAAAAATTACCGGTTCCAACACATGGATCTAACCAGGTAAGCTTGGGGTTTGAAAAAACTTCGCTTGGCAATAAATTTATTATTTTTTCAATTAATGAGAATGGCGTAATTACTTCACCAAATTGAATTTTATTATAGTTATTTATAATATTTTTATCATTTGAAATTTTAAAATTAAAAACTGACATTATTATTCAAATATATATTAATTTCATAGAAATAACATATTTTATTATATATATATATATGGATATAATGTCTGTTGATGACTTAGGTCGGCCAATATTTGGACGTGCACCACAAGAAGAAAGAGATTTAATGACAGCTTTCACACATAGAAATTCAGGAATAGCTCCTGATATGCCTCTAGTAGTAAATAAAGATAGTGATACTTGTCCAAAAGGTCAAGATGCTGCGACACATTTTAATTATGTTTTAGTCGCACATGGTGGAATTATACCTGATGATGAAATTAAGTTAGATGATGCTAATTATATTACAACTCAAAATGATATAGGAACGACTGCTTGGATTGCAGCAGGAGGCCGTGAACAATTAATTACAACAATGTGTGATGGTAAAGGGAAATATTGGAGGTATTGTTATGGTCCTGGAGTACAGGGTGGAAATAGATATTATAATTTAAGACTTTATAATGATAAGGTCTCTGCGCGTCAGGCCGGCCGCCTCCCCGGTATCACCGGCCTTTTTGCATGTGATCATAATACTAATACTATAGGGCAAATATTAAACTTTGATGATGAAAATGAGTTATCCCGACGATTTGTGGAACTAGGAATTCGACTCATAAAACCACCCAGCCATGTCGGTGGTGTCTGTACTTTGAAAGATATTATAAGATATCTTGATGCTCGTCGCAACATGTTTCCCAACGAATTAAAATCATATACATTAAATTTACTACAATGTATGAACCCACATAATCAAGCTGAAAAGGATTATGAGATAATGGTAAAAAACCGCCGAAGAGAGTTCGATCGACGAGAGGCTCGCAAGCAGGCCGCCGCTATTGCTGCTACTCCGCGGTGGAACCCCGCCCCTCTGTTGCCGGCTGGTGGTGCAGCTGGTGGTGCCGCTGGTGGTGCAGCTGATGGTTCCGCTGGTGGTACCGCTGGTGGTGCCGCTGGTGGTGCCGCTGGGGGGCGCGGGTTGCCGTTGATGCCGCGGGGGTACCACCCCAGAGAGATACTCGGCCCGGGCCAGTTCGGTCCTTACCTCGACCAGCTCGAGAAGTTGTCCCAAGCGCGCCACAGAAGGGGTGCCGCTGGTGGTGCCGCTGGTGGTGCCGCTGGTGGTGCCGCTGGTGGTGCGGCTGGTGGTGCGGCTGGTGGTGCCGCTGGGGGGCGCGGGTTGCCGTTGATGCCGCGGGGGTACCACCCCAGAGAGATACTCGGCCCGGGCCAGGTCGGTCCTTACCTCGACCAGCTCGAGAAGTTGTCCCAAGCGCGCCACAGAAGGGGTGGTTATAAGAAGTCTAGAAAATCTAAGAAATCACTTAAGAAAAAGAAATCACGTAAGCAAAATAAATCACGTAAGCAAAAGAAATCACGTAAGCAAAGATAATTACTATTTAAATAAAAATATAATAAAATACTTTAAAAACATTTTATTATATTTTTTTAATTTATGAGGGGTATCCTAACAAAATATATTGAAAAAGATATTGAAACAATAGCTATACCACAAGAATTATATAAAAAATTATATACAATTGCGTGTTTTTATACAATGTGGTGTTTAACATTATCAACATTTATAGTTTATTTAACAAAAAAAGGATATAAATTACCATCATTTATTTGGAGAAGTGCGTTTTCTTTAACAGCTGCCGCTTCAATTTGTGGTTCTTATGTAGGATATGTTCATACAAATAAACTTGTAGATAAATTTAAAGTTCATTATTCATTAATCATTACTACCGATTTTATTACACATATTTTACCATTAATTATTATTATTACATTTAAAAATTTCATGAAAAATAATTCAAAAAAAAATTCCAAATATATTTTACCTAAAATATTATTATTTAACACTTTATTTGGTTCTACTTATATATATTTATTTGGAACCAATTTATATCCGTTAGAACCTTTCACAATTATATCTGGAACATCGTTTGTAACATTACTTTCTTCCATTTATTATTCACGAATTTAAATCCCGTGCTTTTAACTGATAACCCCAATGTTGTAATGTTTGTCTTATTTTAGGACTTATAGTAAAATCATTATAAGTGCTATTCTTTTTATTTATCATATTTATTAATGCTTTCCTGAAGCGACTTTTTGGACCAGCTGTTTTTACCCATCTACTAATTTGTCGTTCATCATCATTTCCACGTTTTCCGTTGTAAAAATCACAATACCATTGATACCAACCATAAGGATTCTGTTTGTTTATCCAATTTTTTTCCTCCCAAAACTCTAATGTTGTTCCAACTTTAACACCATATTTATTTATTTTTTTATCATAATCATCCCATTTAGATGTGAGCCAGTTGTTTGGTATTCCTTTCCACCAAGAAGCTGGATATTTTTTATGTTGATTTTTATAATTCTTATTTGTTACTGAAGAATAAATAGGTCTCCAATAAGTTCCTCCAAAACTTCCAAGTTTAATTACTTCACTTGGTGTTAAATTTGGCCTAAATTCGGGATAATCTTTAAAAACGATTTCACCTTTTTGATTTTTTTTGGGCATTTGCTTATATAAATATCTATTTTTTAAATCTTTTAACTCTTCCTTTTCTTGTTTTTTCTCTTCTAGCTCTTTTTATTTGTTTTTTTGATAATTCTTTTAAAGTTATTGGTGTTTTTTTGGTAATTCTTTTTGATGGTCTATAAATATCACTTTTACGTTTATAACCGATCTCTCCTCTTTGATTTCTCCAATCTTCTAAAAACCATCGCTTTAGTCCTCTCTTTTTGGTTTTTTTTCCTTTATATGGTTGTTTATTACCATACTTTGTTTTAAATTGTTTTTTGTATTTTTGGACCACTATACCACTTCTATATGCACTGTGTTTTGGTATTTTTTTGTAAACAGATTTCTTAATTTTTTCATACATTTGTTTATCAACGGGTTCTGCCATATAATTTAACCTAACATATAAAATTGAATTAAATATAAAAACTTATATTAACATAGTATTCCATCATGACCAACACTACAAAAAAAACGCCAAAAAATATTAGTAAAAAAAAGAGTAATAAAAAAGTAAGAAGAAAGAAACACTACCCTTTCGCTTTTTCAGAGTCTACAAAAAAAAAATCCATATTAGGTGGTGGGTGCTTTGGAAAAATATATTTAATGGATCATTTAATTGATCAACAAAAATACGCAGTTAAACATATTGACATTAAAAAAATTCAAACATTTCTCACGCTATTTAAAGGCAAACCCATTTCTAGACCTAAAACACTTGATTTTATATTCAATGAATCTAAGATATTAGCTAAATTAGATCATCCAAATGTTACCCGTTATTATAATACTCATTATACTAGAGATATCATATACATTTCGTTAGAAGTTATGGAAGGTGGTAATTTAGAGCAAGCAATTGTTAAAAAAAAGTTTTTAAAACAGCCTAAATTAATATATAATATATTGCTCCAAATTTGCAAAGGTCTTTCATATTTG